>OCTX012262717.1_pt1 | contig 22819 bp, 23 predicted proteins | sample 1539691 | NCBI WGS metagenome assembly OCTX01 (sample SAMN02144231, study PRJEB22623) | gut metagenome | biome: sheep rumen | host: Ovis aries | place: New Zealand
TGTTACGCAGTTTCCCCGTAACATTGATCGATTTAACTTTGATTTGGTGTAATGCCAAAAAAGAAGTAATCTGGGGAATAATGCCGGGGTCGTCTGACGAGACAACATGAAGAAATTTTCGGTCAGCCCTGTTATTGATTGTAGCTACACGTTTTTCAAATGTATGAAAGGTGGTTAAAATAAGAAACGTGATGAATGTTGCGGCAATACTGATAAAAAACATCCCGGCTCCCGTCGCTAGCCCAATGGCGGAAATCATCCACAGGCTGGCTGCCGTTGTCAGGCCGCGGACTGTGATACCCTCATGTAAAATGGTTCCAGCACCCAAAAAACCAATGCCACTGACAACTTGTGCAGCAATCCTGGATGAATCGCGGCGGTCAGGATATTCAAAAGGTACTTTATCAAACCCGTCAAATCCGTATAAAGAAACCATCATCAGAAGGGCTGAACCCGCACAGACTAAAATATGGGTACGGAATCCGGCCGGGCGATCGCCACTTCCTCTTTCCATTCCGACAATACCGCCCAACACAGCCGACAAGAACAGTCGGATCATCATTTCGAAATGTATAGTATTTGTAAAATTAGCAAGCCAGGATTCCATTTTGTCACCTCAGATAATAAAGAAATCTTATTTCTTTAATTCTGCCAAAATTTCTGCTATACCGTTAACATAGTTATCCGCAGGAAGCATTTGCATTGCTCCGGTCTTACGGATCTTGACCTCGATCTGGCCTTTATCCAGAGTTTTCTTTCCAAGAACAATGCGTACAGGATATCCGATCAGATCCGCATCTTTAAACTTTACGCCAGGTCGTTCGTCACGGTCATCCAGAATCACTTCAATGCCGTTTTTCTTCAGGTCATGATAAACAGCAAACGCTTTTTCTTTTACATCTTCGTCTTTTATATTAATAGGCACGACGATCACCTGGTATGGTGCAATTTCTACCGGCCAGATGATGCCGTCCTTATCGTTGTTCTGTTCTACTGCGGCAGCCATAGTACGTCCTACGCCGATTCCGTAGCAGCCCATGTACATGGGTCTGGATTTGCCGTTTTCATCAAGATAGGTAGCGTTTAGTTTTTCACTGTATTTTGTAAAAAGTTTAAATACCTGCCCAACTTCAATTCCACGGGCTTTGGCAATTTTTCCACCGCAACGGGGACAGGGATCGCCTTCCTGCATCAGACGTATATCGGCAACAAACGCAGGACTGAAATCACGTCCCGGATTTACATTGATATAATGATATCCTTCTTCATTAGCGCCGCAACAGAAGTTGTGCATTTTCATCACGGTCTGATCGCAGACAACAATAGCTTTTTTCGGATCAATGCCACAGGGCCCCATATACCCACCCGTTGTGCCTGCTGCTTCCAACGCTTCGGGCGATGCCATTTCCAACTGGTTTACGCCGCAGGTATTGATGACTTTGATTTCATTGACTTCATGGTCGCCACGGACAAAACATAAAATGAGGCCTTTTTCACTTTCATAAGCAACTGCTTTAACCGATTTTTCTACTGGAGATTTAAGATACGCGCATACATCTGCGATGGTTTTGCAATCAGGCGTAACAACTTTTTCTTTGGGCAGCGTTTCTTCCGCATCGGCTTCAATCACATTAAGTTCTGCCTTCTCGGTATCTGCTGCATAATCACATTTTGTGCAGTAACTGATTTCCGCTTCACCTGAGTCTGCAAGGACCATGAATTCATGAGAGCCGCTTCCCCCGATAGCGCCGCTGTCTGCTTCGACAGGACGGAACGTGAGCCCGCAGCGGTTAAAAATATTTGTATAGGCATCATACATATCCTGATAGGATTTATTCAACCCTTCTTCATCTTTATCAAAGGTGTAAGCATCTTTCATAATAAATTCCCTGCTGCGCATCAGCCCAAAACGGGGACGGCGTTCATCGCGGAATTTATCCTGGATCTGATAAAGAGAAAGCGGCAACTGCCGATATGAATTTACATCCATATGAGCCAGAGTCGTAATCATTTCCTCGTGGGTCGGACCAAGACAGTAGTCATGCCCATGACGGTCTTTTAAGCGCCACATCTCGGCGCCGTAAACATCCCAACGGCCGCTTTGTTGCCAGATTTCAGCCGGCTGGACGATCGGCATGAGAATTTCCTGCGAATCAATCGCATTCAATTCTTCCCGAATGATGGTTTCAATTTTTTGCAGGACGCGCTGTGCCAAAGGCAGATAAGTGTACATACCGGTAGAAGATTTACGCATATAGCCGGCTCGCAACATCAGTTTATGGCTTGGGATTTCAGCTTCGGCAGGTACTTCGCGTAAGGTAGGTGCATATAATTTGCTGACTAACATTTATTTATTCTTCCTCTCGTCTAAAATTTTATCTATTTCTTTAAACAATTCATTAACAAGACAGTCTTCGGGAACTTTTTTTATTACCTGTCCTTTTCGGAACACAAGTCCTTCCCCTTTGCCGCCGGCAATCCCGACATCGGCTTCTCTGGCTTCTCCGGGTCCATTTACAATGCAGCCCATGACGGCGACGCTGATCGGATCTCTGATACCAGCCAGGCGCTGTTCCACGGTATTTGCCAGTTTTTCCAGATCAATGCTGGTACGGCCGCAGGTTGGACAGCTTATCAGGGTTGGGCCATAAGTGCGAAGCCCTAATGATTTCAGTATCTCAAACCCGACCTTTACTTCATTCAGCGGATCGCCTGTCAGCGAAACACGAATAGTGTCGCCTATACCTTCTGCCAGTAAAGCTCCTATCCCTACAGCTGATTTAATGATACCGGACTTGGCAGTTCCCGCTTCTGTAATCCCCACATGCAGCGGATAGTCGCACTGAGACGCCAGCAACCGGTAAGCCGCAAGCGTCAGCGGCACATCATGACATTTCAGGGATATTTTTATATTGCGGTAATCCATTTCTTCCAAAATACGGATATGACGCCATGCTGCTTCGACTAATGCTTCAGGCGTTGGATGTCCGTATTTTTCCAGCAGGTCTTTAGGCAGGGAGCCGGCATTAACGCCGATACGGATGGGGATATTTCTTCCTCTGGCAGCTTCCACAACCGCCTTTACTTTTTCCGTCCCACCGATATTGCCGGGATTCAGACGCAGTCCGTGCACACCAGAATCAATCGCCTGTAGCGCCAGCCTGTAATCAAAATGGATATCTGCAATTACAGGAATCGGGCTTCCTTTCACAATTTCTTTTAATGCAAATGCCGCGTCCATATCTGGGACAGCACAGCGGATAATATCGCAACCAGCTTCTGCCAGCAGCCGAATCTGCCGCAGTGTTGCATTTACATCCTGCGTCTTTGTGTTTGTCATAGATTGGACAGCAATCGGTTTGTTACCTCCGACAGTCACAGATCCAATCTGTATCTGACGGGTCTTTCTGCGTTCCATAAGTCATATATTATCCAATCTTTCGAAAAGTGGATTGGACTTTTTCCTTTCTCCCAAGTGGTTTGGGTAAATTCCGTCATGTTGCTTTATAAACCCATTAGTAATTTTTATCGTTGCAGTTAAATTTTATTGTAAATACAAATTATCTTGTCAGATCCTTAAATGTGGCAAAGATTGTCAGCGCCAAAATCATGGCTACGCCCACTTTCTGAATGTTCTGCATCGCATTTTTTCCCAACTTATGCCCTGTAACAGCTTCAATCAATAAAATCAGAAAATGACCGCCGTCCAGCGCCGGCAAAGGCAACAGATTGATAATAGCAAGATTCAGGCTCAACATGGCTGTAAACTGCAACAACATATCAAAACCTTTATGCGCAACCTGTCCTGCCATCTTTGCTACACCTATCGGACCGGAGATTTCAGCTTTAGCTTTTCCGGTAATCATGTGATAAAGCGAAGCATACATGTTTTTAATAATATTTTTTGTGGCGGTAACAGAAGAAACGGCTGCCTGTATCGGTGTAAGTTCTACCTTCTTTAACGATGAAACAACGCCGATGAACGGTTTCCCCGTTTCCGGATTAACGTCAGGGGTCACAGATATTGTTATCTTTTCATTTCCGCGCTGAACCTCAAAGGGAATACGTTTAATTCCTGCCGAAATAATTTCATTCCGGATATCAATCCATTCTTTCACCGGATTTCCATTAATAGAAAGGATCCGGTCTCCTTCTTTCAATCCGCTTTGCGCGGCTGGATATCCTTCCACAACTTGGCCCAGGATGGGTCTATTTTCTGGAACTTCCATGCCATACGCCAGAAAGATACCGAAGAAAATGATGACAGGAAGAATAAAATTCATCAGAGAACCGGCTAAAATGACCAGCATACGGGAAGCTGCCGGTTTGGAGTTAAACCCTCGTTCCGGATCATCCGGATCCTCTGGATCCATTCCCGCAATTTTGTTATAACCGCCAAGTGGAAGCATTCGTAAAGAATACAGCGTTTCCCCTTCCTGCTGCTGATAAATTTTCGGACCAAATCCAATAGAAAATTCTTCTACTTTCATTCCTGTCAGTTTTGCGGTAATGAAATGTCCGAATTCATGAACCGTCACTAAAATACCAAAAACAAAAATACAAGCTAAAATAGTTAACAAAAGACTTTCTCCCCGTTATTTAAACTCTCTCTTAGTTTTGATTTTTATATCGATTAAAAAAGTAAGATACAAAGAAGACGTTACAGCTTGCTTATCATTTCCCGTGTCTCTATTCGAGTCAGTTTGTCTGCCTCTTCAATTTCTTCCAGCCCCGGATGAGAAATGTTTTGATGCGCATCAACTATACGATTTACTATTTCCGGTATATCAGGATATTTTATCTTCTCATCAATAAAAGCCGTTACACATTCTTCGTTAGCCGCATTAAAAGCACATGGCAGACTGCCTCCGGCTTTACCACAGTCAGTCGCGATCTGAAGTAATGGAAATGCTTCCCGATTAGGTTCTTCAAATGTAAGTTCTCCGCATTTTACAAGATCAAGCTGTCCAAAACATCTGTTATACCGGGATGGAAAAGAAAGCGCATATTGAATCGGCAGTTTCATGTCAGGAATGCCCATTTGCGCAATCACAGCCCCATCATTAAATTCAACCAGAGAATGTACGATACTCTGAGGATGCACAACAACATCTATTTTTTCATAAGGCATATTAAAAAGCCAATGGGCTTCTATTACTTCCAGTCCCTTATTAGCCAGCGTGGAACTGTCTATCGTTACTTTTTTCCCCATGCTCCAGTTGGGATGTTTCAGACATTGCTGCAGCGTAACCTGTTTCAATTCTTCCTTTGTTTTTCCGCGGAACGGCCCACCGGAGGCTGTCAGAATCAGACGTCTCACTTCACTTCCGGTCTGTTCCGGATCTGTAAATGAAAGACAGGGATGATAACCTGCGCGAAGAGACTGAAAAATTGCGCTGTGTTCGCTGTCTACAGGCAGCAGGCTGACATGATTTTCCTGTACGGCTTTCATAACAAGATGTCCCGCAGCCACCAACGTCTCCTTATTGGCAAGCGCTATATCCTTGCCTGATGCAATAGCGGCTAACGTTGGGCGTAAGCCTGCATAGCCAACCATAGCGCCTAAAACGGTATCTGCTTTTTCGTACGTCGATGCGGCAAGAAGGCCTTCCTGCCCGCTCAGGATCTCTGTTTTTCCTCTATACTGGCGCTTTAATTCGACAGCCGCTTCTTTATCTGCTAATACGGCAAAATCAGGGTTGAATGCTTCTATCTGATTTAACATCAGCGCAACGTTTTTATGTGCTGCCAGTACGCGTATCTTTATCTTATCCGGATTGGCCGCTGCTACTTCCAGTGTCTGCCTGCCAATTGAACCTGTGCTTCCCAAAACGGAAATATTTTTCATAAATGACTCCTGTCAAACAATTATGTCTAAGAAAAAACCGCAGGTATTCCGGCATTTAGTTCCCGAACAGCTTCAGTATATAATAAGCCGCCGGAACAGCAAAGAGAAGACTGTCAAAGCGGTCTAGTACGCCGCCGTGCCCCGGGAAAAAATTACCGGAATCTTTTATATCGTAAGATCGTTTTAAAATAGATTCTATCAAATCTCCTACCGGAGCAAAAAATGCGACCGTCAGCCCCAGCAAAATGGATGCAGCGATTCCGGCCCGTAATCCGTAACAGGCGATACTGCCTGTCACGGCAAAAGCAAACAGAAATCCTGCAATTGCGCCTTCCATTGATTTTTTGGGACTAACAGAACAGAATTTGTGTTTTCCGAACGCCATACCAAAAAAATATGCGAAGGTATCACTCGCCCATGTTCCTAACAGAACCATCCACAGGGAAAGTTCTCCCCGGGCAAATTCCATGCCCAGAAAATGAACTGTATTCCCGGGAATCTCCCTGATCAGGGGGATATGAGCAAATAATAATCCCACATATAACAGCGCAGTCAGTGAAGTGGAAGTATGCAAAGGCCAGTTTGTTTCATTACAGTTGCAATGACGTAAAAGCCCTTCTATCAGCACTCCCAGCGTGCCAAAAGCAAGCACGGGCATAAACCATTCACTTTTTCCCATTCCCGCAGCTAATACCAACAGCATTGAAGGAAGGAACGAAGTAATTATATAGCAATTTATCTTTTTGGTTGCTGTCATACGTGCATACTCACGCCATGCCGCTGCAGCCAGCACAAAAACCGCGGCAGAAAAAAGCTTGCCGCCCTGTGTTACCAAAAATACAGCAACCGGAATTCCTACGATTGCAGTTAAAATACGTTTAAACAAATCAATTCATCCTTTGGAAGACACGACCACTTTCCCTGTCATCTGTCAACTGAACTTTTAAAATCGTGTCTTTTTTTAAGTAATTACTTTTGCACGAGACCGCCAAATCGGCGCTCCCGTTTCTGATAAATTTTAATTGCTTCTATCAGCATGTCCGGTGTAAAATCCGGCCAATAAACAGAAGTAGTCCAAATTTCTGCATAGGCAATCTGCCATAATAAAAAGTTGCTGACTCGCAGATCCCCGCCCGTACGGATCATCAAATCCGGAGACGGAAGACCTTTGGAATATAAATTATTTTCAAACACGGGAACATCAATATCTTCAATCTTCAACGTTCCGTCCGCAACCTGTCGGGCAATGGAACGCACTGCATGGAGAATTTCAGCTTGTCCGCCGTAATTAATTGCCAAGTTTAAAATAATGCCGGTATCGTTTTTTGTTTCTTCAATAGCATGATCCATTTTTTCGTTCACAATTGCAGGAAGTCCCTCGCGTGAACCCATGAATCGAACTTGCACATTATTTTCTTTGAATTCCTGAATTTCAGAAGTCAGGTATCGGCTTAATAATTCCATAATAAAATGGACTTCAGTAACAGGCCGTTTCCAGTTTTCCGTAGAAAAAGCATAAGCGGTGATTGCCTTGATTCCTAACGCATCCGCAGCTTTCACTATCTTTTTTAAAGTTTCTGCTCCTGCTTTATGCCCAAATGTGCGGACCTTTCCCTGCTCTTTAGCCCATCGCCCATTCCCGTCCATAATGATTGCGATATGTTCCGGGATATTCGACATATCCAAACCGCTCGTATCCATTTTAACTTTAGACGGCATGGAATATACAGGTTTTTGAAACAAACCTTTAAACATAGGTGTTTTCTCCCTGAAACAAAAAATGTGCCTCCCCTTCTGCAAAGCAAAAGGGGAGTTCCAGAATCAATTATTCCTGGTTGATGGCGCCAACCGGGCAGTTTGCTGCGCAAGCGCCGCATTCTACACATTCGTCAGCGGTAATCTGATATTTACCATTACCATCTTCTTTAGGTGCGCCAACGGGGCAAGTGCTGGCACAAGTGCCACAGCCTACGCAAGCGTCGGTATCAATTTTGAAAGCCATGCTCAAGCACCTCCTTTCTCCTCTTCATCATTGTACTCAAAAGTATTATATGTTCAGACAATTGTTGCTGTCTGACAACATACTCTTCCGTAAGGCAATTCTCTCTGTCTTCCTGCCTGTAACCGGAAGATATATGTACAACGCGATACTCCCATCCCGCATTAAGCAGTATTTTAACCGCTATATTTAACGGCATGGCCAAAACATCCGGCATCTTTACACTTCCATAATTTCTTTTTCTTTAGCTTCAATCACTTTGTCGATTTCTTTCATCATTTTATCAGTCAGTTTCTGTGCTTTGTCCTGGCCGTCTTTGGAATCGTCTTCCGTTATTTCTTTGGCTTTTTCTGCCTTCTTAATTCCTTCAATAATGTCGCGGCGCAGTCCTCTTACGCTTACGCGGGCTTCTTCCGTACGTTTATTGGCAGTTTTAACAAGTTCTTTTCTGCGATCTTCCGTCAGCTGGGGAAGATTTAACCGGATAACGGATCCGTCTGTATTGGGATTGAGCCCCAGGTCAGATGTCATGATCGCTTTCGAGATAGCTTTGATCATTGTTTTTTCCCAAGGCGTAATAACAATCATGCGAGGCTCGGGAACAGCCACGTTGGCCACCTGATTAACAGGCGTCGGAGCGCCGTAATAATCTACCATAATTTTATTCAACAGGGCCGGCGTGGCTCGTCCTGCTCTTAATCCTGCCAGATCTTCACGAAGATAGGAAATTGTCTTTTTCATCTTTTCTTCGTTAGTTTTTAATAGTTCTTCAATTGTTGCCATTATGCTTTACCTCCTACTGTTGTTCCGGTAACAGTTCCTAAAGCCGCTTTTAAAATATTACCGGGAGTCTCAATATTAAATACAATGATTGGGATCTTGTTGTCCATACACAGGCTGATAGCAGTGGTATCCATAACACTTAAGTGTTTGTTGATTACATCAATATAATCCAGTGAATCAAACTTTTTCGCTTCCGGATGGGTAGCCGGGTCGGCGTCATATACACCATCTACGCCGTTCTTTCCCATCAAGATTGCATCTGCTTCAATTTCTGCAGCACGCAACGCAGCAGTTGTATCTGTCGAAAAATACGGATTTCCGGTACCGGCTGCAAAAATTACGACACGCTCCTTTTCCAGATGACGAACCGCTCTTCGGCGGATATACGGCTCCGCTATCTGACGCATTTCGATGGCTGTCTGTACACGGGTCGGAACCCCTATCTGTTCCAGCGCATCCTGCAAGGCAAGCGAATTAATGATTGTTGCCAGCATACCCATATAATCGGCGGTTGCACGATCCATCCCCTTATTAGCGCCGGAAAGTCCGCGCCAGATATTGCCTCCGCCATTAACGACAGCAATCTCAAGACCGCAGTCAAGCACTTCTTTGATTTGTTTTGCAATGGAATTGACTACATTCGGATCAATGCCATAACCTTTTTCTCCTGCAAGCGCTTCACCGCTTAATTTTAAAACCACTCGTTTGTATTTTACTTCATTTGCCACGCCGACACCCTCCTGTTATTTTATAGTCATTTCTAAAAACTAAATCCAGATAGTTAGTACTTGCTGGCATTCTTCAAAATATTATACCACATCCTGCACTTTTGAAAAATAGCAGAAAGCAATAATTACTGATTAAATTGTGAAAATTTAAAGACATCCTGCATGAAACAAAAAACTTCCTTTTACGTCCGTCTGCAATACGTTTGAATTCATAAAAAAAGACTGCAATTTTTTTGCAGTCTTTTTTGGTCCGAAATTATTTTTTAATAAAAGCAGCAACTTCATCAGCGAAGTTTTCCTGTTTCTTTTCAATGCCTTCGCCTAACTGGAAGCGGGCAAAACGGGAAACATCCGCATTTTTTGATTTCAACAATTTGCTGATGGTCAGGTCGCCGTCTTTGATGAACTCCTGATCTACAAGACAAACTTCTTTATAGTACTTGTTAATGCGGCCTAATACCATCTTTTCAATGATGTTTTCCGGCTTGCCTTCATTACGGGCCTGTTCTGTCAGGATATCTTTTTCATGTTCCAGTTCGGAAGAAGGAACTTCATTGCGGTTCAGGAACTGGGGATTAGCTGCGGCAACCTGCATAGCTACATCTTTTCCCAATTCGGCGTCGCCGCCTTTCATGTCGACCAGAACACCAATTTTTCCGCCGGCATGAATATAGCTGTAAACTTGTCCTTCTGCGCTTTCATAACGAACAAAACGACGAACGGAAATGTTTTCACCGATTTTTGCAATCGCTTCCGTAACCAGATCTTTGACTGCTTTACCGTCAATTTCGGAAGCCAACAGCGCATCTACATCAGCCGGATTGTCAGCAACGACTTTGGCAGCAATGGATTTTGCCAGCGCCTGGAAGTTTTCGTTCTTGCCAACAAAGTCGGTTTCGCAGTTTACTTCCACGATTGCCCCAATTTTTCCATCTTCGGCAACGTGAGCAACAACAGCGCCTTCTGCTGCTACACGACCAGCTTTCTTCGCAGCCTGGGACAATCCCTTTTCACGCAGGAAGTCAATTGCTTTTTCCATATCGCCTTCCGTAGCGACCAATGCCTTTTTGCAGTCCATCATACCTGCGCCCGTACGTTCGCGCAGTTCTTTAACAATTGCAGCAGTAATCTGTGCCATACCCTAAATCCTCCTGAATTTTATGGTTTTAAATGTTTACAGTTTAATAAAGGGAACCGCAGCGGGTTCCCTTTCGAGATCATAACACTAAAGGTTCCCGGAGTCGAAAACCCGTTAATATCTTATTCTGCGTCTGCAGCTTCTTCAGCCGGGGCAGCTTCTGCTTCTGCAGTCTGCTGACCCTGACGACCTTCCAGCACTGCATCAGCCATTTTGCTTGCAAGCAGACGTACAGCACGGATAGCGTCATCATTAGCAGGAATTACATAATCTACTTCATCCGGATCGCAGTTGGTGTCAACTGTTGCTACGATAGGAATGTTCAGCTTGCGGGCTTCCAGAACAGCAATGTGTTCTTTGCGGGGATCTACAACGAACAAAGCTGCCGGCAGTTTTTTCATATCTTTGATGCCGCCCAGGTTTTTGTTCAGTTTTTCCATTTCATGACGCAGGCCCAGAACTTCTTTCTTGGGCAGAACATCAAAGGTTCCGTCTTCTTCCATCTTTTCCAGCTGACGCAGACGTGCAACCCGTTTCTGGATGGTCTTGAAGTTGGTCATCATGCCGCCCAGCCAACGTTCATTAACATAGTACTGATTGCAGCGGAGCGCTTCTTCACGCATGGCTTCCTGTGCCTGTTTCTTAGTACCTACAAACAAAATGTTTCCGCCGTTCTGTGCGGTTTCACGGATGAAGTTATATGCTTCATCAACTTTTTTAACGGTCTTCTGCAGATCGATAATGTAGATACCGTTACGTTCGGTGAAGATGTACTTCGCCATTTTGGGGTTCCAGCGACGGGTCTGATGGCCGAAATGTACGCCGGCTTCCAGCAACTGTTTCATGGAAATAATACTGCTCATTTTTTGTTTCCTCCTGTTTTTTCCTCCGCAGTCGCCTATGATTAAGGTTAACCGCTTATGCGGACAGTACCTCTGCAACTGCGTGTGTATTAAACACTTGAAAGATTATATCACAGTCATTGCCAACGGGCAAGACTTTTTTATGAATTTTCTACGGGAATTTCCAAAGTTTTTTTGATATTCGCCGCCATCTCCCCGGCGCCGATTACTTCATTATGAAGCACGGGTTTATGTTCCATTTCCGTAATCTGATGCGGAATCGGCAAACCTGTTTCCTCTGTCAGCCTGCGGGCTGCTTCAAACGGTTGGCTCTCATCTAGCCCTTCTGCTTTTCCAAGACCTTCCAGAACAGTCTGGCAGAATTTGTATGGACTTGCCGTAGACAGTACAATGATATAGCTGTCATCACTGCTCAGCAGGCGGTATTTTTGGGCCGCGCGCCAAGCCACTGCGGTATGAGGATCAACCACATATTCAAAATCATTGTAAACACGGCCGATAGTCTCCTTTGTTTCCATTTCATCTACCCAGGCAGCAAAGAACAAATCCCGTACGCGTTCCGCAACATCTGATGTGACTTTGTACTGTCCGGCAGTATTCAACTGCGTCATCCATTCAGCAACCTGAGCGGAATTATTGTCAGTCAGATCAAATAAAAGGCGTTCCAGATTACTGGATACCAGAATATCCATGGACGGGGATACGGTTTTATTGAGTTCCCTTAATTTGTTATACACACCGGTATTAATGAAGTCCGTCAGCACGTTATTCGAATTGGAAGCGCAGATGAACCGTTTCACCGGAAGCCCCATCTTTTTCGCGTAATAGCCCGCCAGTATATCGCCGAAATTACCAGTGGGAACAGCAAAGATAACTTTTTCTCCCGGTTCGATCCTGCCATTGGCAACAGCATCCGCATACGATTTAAAATAATATGTAATCTGCGGTACCAGGCGCCCCCAGTTGATTGAATTTGCGGAAGAAAACTCCCAGCCAAAATCCTTTAATTCAGCGGCCAGACCTGTATCGCCAAATATTTCCTTGACACCGCGCTGTGCATCGTCAAAGTTTCCATGAATACCAAAAACTTTTGTATTGCCACCCTGTTGCGTTACCATCTGCAATTTCTGTACGGGACTGACGCCATCTTCCGGATAAAAAACAATGATTTCGGTTCCGGGAACATCGGCAAAACCTTCCAGCGCAGCTTTGCCTGTATCACCGGATGTTGCTGCCAGAATGACAATTTTTGTATCGGTTCCTGTTTTATTTTGCGCTTTTGTCATCAGGTGCGGCAAAATCTGAAGAGCAATATCTTTAAATGCCAAAGTCGGACCATGCCAAAGTTCCAGCACATCGGTCCGATCGCCAACTTTGCATAACGGCGCAGGGTTTTTGCCGAATTTTAGAGGCGAATAGGCAGCTGTTGCACATTCTGCCAATTCAGCCGGCGAATAATCCGTCAGAAAATAATTCAGGATGGTAGCCGCGCACTGTTCATAAGACAATGTATTCAGGCTCAGAATCTGTTCCAATGACAGGGAAGGAAAACTCTGTGGGACGAACAGTCCGCCGTCTCCGGCCAGTCCTTCTTTGATTGCGTGGGCAGAAGACACTTTTCCGACCTGCCCTCTCGTGCTGACAAATAACATTGTGACACACCTCATTCTTTACTAAATAACACAACAAGAAAATAAAAATTTAAAGACTTACTTAATCCACAACTAATGAAGCAACAGTTGCTTTCGTTGCTTTTATCAAATCGTCCGGCGAGGCAAGGATCTGCATGCCGCGCATACCGGCGCTGATTGCAATACAGTCAAAAATCCCGCAGGTTTCATCCATAAATACAGGATACGCTTTCTTAGCGCCTAACGGGGAACAGCCTCCGCGAATGTAACCTGTCAATGGCAGGACTTCTTTCAAATGTACCATTTCACAGCGTTTATTGCTGCTTATCCGTGCCAGCTTTTTTAGGTCCAGTTCGCTGTTTCCGGGAATGACTGCAAAGATAACGCCAGTTTTATCTCCGCGCACGCACAGCGTTTTAAATACCTGTTCCGGCGGCATGCCAACTTCTCTTGCAACATGAACGGCATCTAAATGTTCCTCATCTACCGGATATGTTTTTAAATCGTACCTGATATGGAGTTCATCCAAAATACGAACAGCATTTGTCTTTTTAATTTTTTTCATGCAGATTACCTCCTGCGTTTATATATGTTAAACTAAAATGTGGAAAAACGCAAACGTCTCTGCTATAATTTATTTGAAGCATAACATTTACTTTACTATTTTTTTAATTAATACGGAAAGAAGGCTGTAACATGTCAATTAAAATAGCCTGCGGACAAATAGAGGTCATTGCCGGGCGTCCGGATCTGAACACAGAAAAAATTTTACAATTCATCAGCCTTGCAAAAAAAGAAAACGTTGATATTTTACTTTTTCCGGAAATGGCTGTACCTGGTTATATGATTGGCGACCTGTGGGAGCAGACTTCATTTTTAAAAGACTGCGAAGTCTATGGTCAACAAATTATTGCCGCATCCCAGGGTATCACTGTAATCTTTGGTAATGTGGCGACTGAATGGAAACGGAAAAATAATGACGGCCACGTGCGAAAATACAGCGCAGCATTTACAGCGCAGAACGGCAAGCTGATCCCAACCGCACAGGGTATGGATTTCGTAGCCAAATTTTCCCTCCCCGCTTACCGGGAATTTGACGATCCCCGCTATTTTTCCGGGCAGGAAATGTTATTGAAAGATAAACGTATTTCGCTGAAAAATGGTCTGGGTTCCGTTACTGTCTGCATTCATGGGAAAGATGTAAAACTCGGCGTCTTGCTTTTTGAAGACGGAGGAACCGAGAATTCGCCTGTTAAGGTTCCTGCCATGCTGAAACAGGGAGGCGCGGAAGTCTTATGCAATCTTTCCAGTTCCCCGTTCTCACTTGGAAAAAACACAAAACGGCATAAAATATTTGGCTCGTTGGCAAAAGAATTGCATTGTCCGTCAATTTATTGTAACCACATCGGTGTCCAGAATACGGGCAAAAATATTTTTACATTTGACGGGCAGAGCTGCGTCTATGGCGAAGATGGTATGGTTAAGGCCGCGGCGCCGATGTTTAAAGAAAAGCTGTTTTCTTTTTCCTGGGATACAGAAAGCGGAAAGATACGGGCATATGCGGCAGAAGATGAACTGATTGCCACGGAAGATGATGAACCTGCCATTCTTTATAAAACAATCCGTTACGGAACAGAAAACTTCCTGAAACAGACCGGAATCAACCGCATGGTTCTTGGCGCTTCCGGCGGTATCGATTCGGCTGTTACAGCTGCTCTCTTTGCAGATATCCTTGGGCCGCAGCAGGTTCTTCTTGTCAATATGCCCAGTCGTTATAATTCTGAACTTACAAAAAATCTGGCTCAGCAACTGGCGGAAAACCTTGGCTGCTGCTATACCATCGTTCCTGTCAATGACAGTGTGGCGCATACGGTGGAACAGCTTTACTCGCCGATTCATAATTACACGTCCAACCGGGATTTCAAGGTTGAACTGACAGGTCTTATGTATGAAAACATTCAGGCCCGCGACCGTGGTTCCCGCATTCTTGCAGGATTCTCCGCAGCATTTAAGGGCGGTATCAGCTGTAATGCCAACAAGGCTGAAATCAGTGTCGGGTACGGCACTTTTTACGGAGATCTGATAGGCCTGTTCTGTCCTCTTGGAGATCTGTGGAAATACCAGGTTTACATGCTCGGGAAATATTTAAACAAAAAAGTTTATAAACGCAACGTAATTCCGGAAAGGATTTTTACGATTCGTCCCAGCGCGGAACTTTCCCAGGAACAAACCGTGGGAAACGGCGGCGATCCCCTTCATTATGCGTATCATGATTTTCTATTGCGATCTTTTATTGAAAAATGGGATAAAACTTCCCCAGCGGATATTTTAAAACATTATATTGAGCATACGCTGGAAGAGTTTTTAGGCTGCGAGAAAGGGCTTGTCGCAAAGCTTTTTCCAAGTCACGCCGCTTTCTGTCAGGATCTGGAACGCTGGTACAATTTATTTACCGGTCTTTCCGTTGCAAAACGGATCCAGTCGCCTCCTGTCCTTAGCCTGAGCTGTCGCGCCTACGGCACTGATTTTCGCGAAGCACAGTTAACCACTTATTATTCGCTGGAGTACAAGGCAATGAAAGAAAAACTGTTGCTGCAGGAACGACTATTCTAATAAAACATTAAACAAGTTGTTGCTTCTTCATTTATTATAGAGAAAATCAAATTATATTTTATTGCTGAAGTGAGGAATCTATGAAACAATCTTTCTACCGTGCTGTTTCTCTGGCCGCTATTTTCTGGACGACAGTTTCCATGTCCGCTTATACACCGCATGAAACAGGCTCCCGCACCACGGCAAGTGGGCAAAAAGCAAAAGAAGGTTATACATGCGCGGCAAATTTTGTTCCGATTGGGAGTGTTATTATTTATGACGGCCATAAATATTATGTACAGGACCGCATGCATTCCAAATACAATCGACATGTAGACATTTTTATGGAATCTCACAAAAAAGCTTTGAAATTTGGCCGCAAAGAAGCAAAGGTGCAGGTCATAACGCCAGACGACGAACATTTAAAAATTGAAACCCGAAATAAAGAAAAACATAAAACAAAAAACAAGAAGGAACAGCAGACTAAACAGATAAAGCAGAATCTAAAATCACAAAGCACGGTTTCCAATAAACCGCACAAACTACGGGCCGCTACCGTGCTGAAACCACAGGCGAAACCATAGTTAAAAAATCACCCCGGTCGCAATCACTGTAACCGGGGTGAAATCATTTTACAAAAATTATAATGCGATCAAAGATGCTTTTTCCAGCGTCGCTTTCGCATCTGCGACAATCTTCTCAATTACATCTTTACATGGCAGTATTTCATTCAGAACATTCAGGCTCTCTCCGACCATGACGCTTCCGTTTTCAATATCTCCCTCTTTCATGGCCATACGGTTTGTCCCCGTCCCCATTTCCATCAGTTTCTCTTTTGGAGCGCCGCTGATTTCTGCTTCCAGATAGCGCTGGGTAAACGCATTTTTCAAACAACGTACTCCCATATTTCTGGAATAGCCGGTAACTACGCAATCCGTATCTGTTGCATTTACAATCATATTTTTCGTTTTTTCATGTACCGGACATTCCGTCGTCAGCAGAAAGCGGGAACCCATCTGCACGCCGTCCGCGCCCATCAGCAAGGCAGCCGCCATGGCACGTCCGTCAGCAATACCGCCTGCTGCTAAAACCGGAATCGGATATTTATCTTTCAATACATTGGAGAGCAGCGCCATGCAGGTCATGGTCCCGATATGTCCGCCGCCTTCCATTCCTTCAATCACCATCGCATCCGCGCCGGAAGCGGCAATCCGTTTTGCCAGTTTAACGTTAGGTACGACCGGAATCACTTTTACGCCTGCTTTGTGCATTTTTTCGATCCAAGGAACCGGATTTCCTGCACCGGTCGTAATAAATGCAACTTTTTCTTCACAGACAACATCTGCAATTTCATTTACATTGGGAGCCATCAGCATCAGATTGATCCCAAAAGGTTTGTCTGTCAGGCTCTTAGCCTTTTTGATTTCTTCTTTGACCCATTCGGTAGTCCGTCCGCCTGTTCCGATGATTCCTGCACCGCCGGCATTGGAAACAGCTGCTGCCAGCGTTCCGTCGCTGCTCCAGGCCATTCCGCCCTGGATGATTGGATATCGGATGCCTAACATTTCGCATAATCTGTTTTTCATTAAGAATTCCTCCCTGAACAAAAAAATAATTTGAAATTCTATTTGTGAGAGTTTTTACTGAACAACCTTGACAGAAAGATGATAACAGCTCCGGCTATGGTCCCAATCACTGCAATAAAAAGAAAAGCAGGCAGCAGAAAAAAGACAATGCCTAGCACGATGAGAGCAACGATAATCCAGTTCAGCAGTCCGCCGCCCAGATTGTACACTTTGAAATGCGAGGAGCGCGAATGTTCTCTTGATGGATCGTCTGCGCGTCCGTATCTCCCATCGTCCTGATAGCTCCCCTGTTCCTGATATTCACTGTACCCTGCATTCCCACCGTTTCCGGATGGGCCTTCAACTTCTATGGTAGTACCTGAAAAGCTGTCACGTTCTTCCCGCGTCAGGCTCTTAGGTTCAAAATCTACCTGCCGGTGACAATAAGGACACTCTGTAAGACTGTCATCAAAATCATGCTGGCAGAATTTACATAACATGGTTTTTCCTCCTTACGAAAAAATCATATTGATGAAAGCGTCTTCACTGCAATATCGCGGATCAAACTCTTCCAATCCGAGCGTATCATGGATAATTTTTGTCCTTTCCTCAATGCTCTCTTTTCTGAGCTTGGTTTTTTCCGCATAGGAATACACATCTAATATAGTATTCTTTAAAATATCCATATAGTTATTTAATAACGCCAGGGTCCAGATCATAAAATCCTCATGATAAATACAGAAAACCGGACGTAATTTTACAAAATCACTCCACATCTGAATAAGGTTTTTCCGGTCCTGAAAAGTCATATGCATCAGTTCACTGAACCGCATCAGCATACGGAACATATCGCTTTGCGAATCAACTTCAGCCGGTGTATATTCCCGGATATTGGTAGTCCAGCGGAACGATTCGGGAATCGAATCCTGTACGCTGAAAAATCCCACCATATGGATTACCAGCGCTGCATTATTCTCACAGAATGTTTCCCAGTCAGCCTGCGGGTTCTGCACGCGATACCATTCTAAAAGATGAGAAAAATTGTTGCGCAGGATTTTTTGAGAGACTGGTTTGATGTAGACACTCCGCAGATATTCGGTAAACAGATTTCCGTCTTCAAAAACATGGGCGACGCATAACATGTTTTTCATGTCAAAGGTTTCGTCCAGCGGAAGAGAAAGATCGGAGATACTGCCGGTAAAAAAATCGCGGCATCTGTACCATCCGTCTTCGGTCCGGCTTTCAACGGTAAAAATCATGAGACGGATTTTCAGCATAGTTTCCAAAAGCCCGATCAGCGCCCTGTTGCTTTTCGCATGATCCGGATTGGGATGTTGTTTGTAAAATTCATAAAACACTTCTATCGGACGGCGATTCGTTTGTCGCAGATGATAGTCAAAAATAAAGTATTCCCAAAAAGAAGAATATAATTCAGGCTGCACAGACTCATCAGGTTCTTCCGCGACGCCAAGAAATACGGCGCATGCGCGTTTTTTATCAACAGCGAACCGGTCGTCGCCGAAAAACTGGCGCATCATATTGAACAAATCAATAAGTTTCTGTCCTAACTGCATAAAAACTTTTGTTTCCAGATCCGGTTCCCGGTTCGTGCGGAAGTTTTCATATGCTTCCGGCAGCGAGCCATCTTCCTGAAATATATTCAGATTTCCATCCGGGCCCAACAGTTTTAATTTGCATTTTGCCGCAGCTGAATCATGAGTAATTGCCTTTTTCTGTTTTAAAAACGAAAGAAGACGATCCGTAACTGAAAGGAAATACGACACGCTGTCATAAGTCAGTTCAAAATCCCCAATATTGCGTTGACACCAACTGATACAGAAAATCAGATCTTCTGCAGTCAGGTCCCCCAGTTTATAGGAAGTGTTACCGCAGTAAATAAGAAGATACATGACCTGTTGCCAAATATCCAGCAGTTCATCATCAGAAGCGCCCCGAAAGGCTTCCGTACGCAGAAACTGCTCGGCATATCCGCGTTCAAGGATGGTCCCCCATCCTTCGTCATCGTTATATAAATCGTTTATAATATCATAAATATTGGTCATTCTTCTCCTAAAACCAAAACTTCAGGCTTCATATACACATGAAATTTTGTTTGAATACAGTTCTGAATATGTTCGATCAATTGCAGGACATCGGCAGCTGTTGCATGGTCTGCATTGACAATAAATCCTGCGTGTTTAACAGAAACTTCGGCTCCTCCGATGCGGAACCCCTTCAGGCCGGCCTGTTCAATCAGCGCTCCTGCAAAATGCCCTTCGGGGCGTTTAAAAGTGCTTCCGGCACTGGGAAGTTCCAAAGGTTGTTTGCTGATACGGCGCTGACTGAAGTCATCCATTTTGGCAAGGATCTCCGACTTGTCTCCTTTGGAGAGATCCATTGTTACCTGCAATACAATATCATCCGCTTCCTGTAAGGCAGAATGACGATAACCAAACTGTAATTCCTCCGATGTCAGTGTTTTTAAATCTCCGGAACGCGTCATCGTCAATACAGATACCACCGTATTTTTCATTTCCCCATCGTAAGCGCCGGCATTCATGTACACAGCACCGCCAAGACTTCCCGGTATGCCTACCGCAAATTCCATCCCGGTATATCCGGCTTCTCCGATGATCCGACAACATTGCGCCAGAGAGACCCCGCTTTCAAAAGTAAATCTGTCGTCATGCTGTTCCCAATGCTTTAACGCATTGCCCATTTTTAAAACTATACCGCGGATGCCCTTATCCCTTACCAGCACGTTGGAACCGTTCCCCAGCACAGTCAGCGGAATCCGGTGTTCCCTGGAAATACGCAGCGTATTCCTGACATCTTCTGTATTGTCAGGAACAACAAGCACATCAGCCGGTCCGCCGATATGAAACGAAGTATGATTGCACATCGGTTCGCTGACACGGATCTTTGCACCGGTTTCGTTTTGTAAAAGTAACGCTATTTCCTGAAGCTTCATTTTATTCCGCAACTTCTTTCACAACATCTGTAATCGTTTTGGAAACATCCTGAAACATCAGCTGGAAACGCTGGAATGCATTTAAATAATTCATAGCCAGCGGATTCAGGCTCAGCGTACGCATCATATCATTAAACTGCGCTTCTTTTTCAGCCGGAATTTCTTTTTTCTGGTAACGGGCAATTTCCACTTCCTGTCCAAGTTGCATAAATTTATTGACCAGCGCCTTGGTATCCGGTTCCGCAGACAATTTTTCTTTCGCTTCTTTTAAAACAGAAAACTCACGCGTAGCGCGCATTTCTTTCGCTAATTCATTGGCACAATCATAAACCGTCATAGTTGGTTCCTCCAAAAAATCTTTATTGATAAATTTATATTAAAATACTAAAAAAACTATCATACTTTATAACTGTAACACGAACTGTTTATTTGTCAAGCAAACTTAGTTAGTTTTAATCTGCTCATAAGGGATATTCAAATGTTGCCAGTCTTTTGTATCACCGTAAGAAAAATGCCACCACTCTTCTTTTCCCTGCACAAACCCTGCATCTTGCATTACAGATACAAGCAGGTCACGCAAATTTCTCTGGCGCTCCGTTCCTCCTGTAAAACCAGGGAACTGACGTACCGATACTTCGTCAAAATCGCTGATCATGTCCACCGGTTCTCCGGTTTGCAAATCGTATAGACTTACATCAATCGTCCGCCCGGTATTCCTGTCTTCCCCTCTGTCGGGCAGTGGAAGCATATTCTTTTTATCTTTTGGCATTAAATCGGAAGCCAGCTTTGATACGTACCAGGGGCGATATGCCTCCCAGATCAGAAGACCGTATCCATATGCAGCCAGTTTTTCTGATGCTTTTTGCAAAGCGTTCGCCGCTTCGGAATCCATAAAAGCGTCTGCTGCATCATGCAGCGGTATTCCAAATATAGTATCCGCACCGGTGTATCGCAATGCGATTTTGGCGCTGGGAACCGCCGCACGGACCGAAACAAGTTTCGCCGCCTTCCCCTGTTGCAGTTTGACCGGAACGGCAGCCTGACGGGCAGCTTCTTTCAGCGCATTGTAATCGCCGGAAACTTCTACCCGATAAATTTTATTTCCTTCACCCGGGAAAAAATTGCGTGCAAAACGTTTACCGCCAATCTTGCAGACAATGCCGTTACCATCTGTGTCGCGCTCAAAATGGACCGGCGCTTCCGCCGAAAGGATCGGTCCGTCTTCTTTCAAAGTATATGAATCAAAACGAACCTTTTTTAACGGAAATATATTTGCGAAAGAAAAATCTTTGTCTTCCGCATCCGAATGGAATGCAATCTCCAGATTGCCTTTGTTTTCCCTCACAAGGAAAACAGAAGCATTGCCATAATACATCCCCAGCAGGTATCTTACGTCTTTTGGAACGGATTTAGACGCAGACACCAAAGGCGAAAACGAAAAAAGCGCAACGGCAAGAAGAATGCCTGCGGAAAATTTTCTTATCCTCATAGTCGTTCATCCACTTTCGTCTAAATTGATTTGCAGCAGAAATCGATTCAGGATAATGGCCTGTCTATAGTAAAACGGGTATCCTGCAAAGCGTTCAGCACTTTTCTTGCTTTGTTTATCTGGTCCAAATCGATTTCGGCAAATATAAGTCTTTCTTTGTCATCACCTTCCGCAATGATCCGGTTCATTGGATCGATTACACGTGAATGCCCGTAAAAAGGGTCGCCCTTAAACGTGCCCACACAGTTGACAGCAGCGATAAACAAATGATTTTCAAAAGCCCGGGCCCGTGACAACAAATCAAATCCGTCGCCCCTGCGAGAAGGCCACTCAGCCGGACAGACGATAAGCTGCGCGCCCTGCTTTGCCAGATATCGGTAAAACTCCGGAAAACGCAAATCGTAGCAAATCGTTGCGCCGCAGCAAATCCCGTCCAAGTCAAATACATCAAAGGAATTTCCCGGCGCAAAAAACTTTTCTTCTTCAAACATGCCAAACAAATGGGCCTTGCCGTACTCACTGACGATCCTGCCATCCTTGTTGATTCCCAGAAGCATATTATAAACCGCTTCTCCTTTTCTCACAGGAATAGAGCCCGGCATCAACGAACAGCGATATTTTGCGGCAATGTCGCAAATCCGCCTTATCAGCGGGCTGTCCAGTGTTACCGCTTCTTCCCGGAGATGTCCCAGCGAATAGCCGGTGGTCCAGATTTCCGGAAGAATGACCAGATCGCTTTGTTGTGCGGCTTCCTCCATTAACTGTAACCCATGTTCCGTATTGCCGACACAGTTTTTTTCTTTAATTTCCATCTGCACCAGTGCCAATTTAATTTTCATTTGGAAGGATCCCCTTTTTATCAAAATACTGCATCAGCTGTTTCTCAAATACACGAAGCAGTTTTGTGGTAATAAAATCATTCTGGGAAAGAGGCTGCAGCCATGCTGCCGGAAGATTGCAAAGATGGGCGCCCAACACATCCGTAAAAAGTTGATCACCAACAGCAAGAACCTGTATGGAAGTCTTTTCCGGCGCTGTTTCATACAGCACGCGACAAGCCCTGCGATAAGCCAGAGGAATCGGTTTGCCCGCCCAGGTCAGCACCGGAATGTCCAGCGCGTTTTCCTGTAATTGCGCTTTAATCTGCCGGATCCGCTTTCCACCGTTATTAGAAGACAAAACAAGAACGATTCCCTGTTTCTGCAGATTTTT
>OCTX012058120.1_pt1 | contig 22816 bp, 10 predicted proteins | sample 1539691 | NCBI WGS metagenome assembly OCTX01 (sample SAMN02144231, study PRJEB22623) | gut metagenome | biome: sheep rumen | host: Ovis aries | place: New Zealand
GGTCTTGTAGAGCACGTTTTCCGTCTGGCCGTCTATCATGGCCTTCCCGTAGATGACTTCCGTATCCATTTCTACATTATTGCATACGACAAGCATCTCGTCTTGGGCCACTTCCTCCACATCAGAGGTGTCAGACACCGCCGTGAAGCGGTAATAACTGCGTTCACTATCCCTTAACTCCTCAGGAAGCCACAAGAGGATGTCTGTATCGGTGAAATCCGTCACGTGCTTAGCGATGGAAGAGGGTATCTCGACGTCGAAAGGTATATAGCCGTAGTTGCCAAGGTCTCCTTGGGCCGCTTCACACGGGTCCACTGGGTTACCGTCGGCTCCTATATACTCAACACGGCCAGGAACCCTCGATTTGAAGGATTCCAGCGAGTATTTCTTATGGATTGTCTTTACCGTCATCTCCTCTTTGGTACCTTATTTAGTGTTATCCTGGTGCCTGTATTGACCGCTTGAAGGTCTTTCTCAGCCTTCGGAATGATATTAACCGATTTCTTTGTCTGTTGCTGCTTGTAGAACATCACGGTGTCCTTGTATATGCTACTGCCAGTATCCTCACCGTCATTCCGCATACTTATCTTGACGCAGTTCTCGGTCTTTCCAGTCATATCAGCCGTTGATGCGGACAGTTTGACAACCAGATCGACCTTGATTCTCTCGTTGGTTCGGTCATACAGCACTGGTTCGCCATTAAGCAGCACCTTGTCATCACCTTCTACACCTGGCATACCTATGATGTCAATGCTAGGCGTTCCAGTACTAGGTGTCTTGGTTATCAGGTCAAGGCTCTTGTTGTCGGAACATACGATAGACAGGATGCCTACCGCACCTTCCGCCTCCATCTGTGGCTTGAAGGTGATATTACGCTCACCTTGCAGGAGTACCTTATTGTTGTACACAACCGAGTAGTACTCATTGTTAGCCTCCTGGCGTATCCTGATACGTGCGCTGTGCTTCTCTGAGTCACCTCCTACCTTTTTGAGGGTAAGTGAAGCCACTCTCACACCACCGTACAGGTTCTCCTGTACTGTTATCTTGATGTTTTCCTTGTTATGCTCCAGATACTCTGCTGTAAGCCACCCAGAGCCACCGTCACCGAAGTACTCGATGTCACTGAACTCCCAATTCTTGTAGCCAGTGATAACATCCCCAAACAGCGTAGCGCCATCGCCACCTACTACGTACTCCATAATCTGGGTATCTGACGAGAATAGGACATAAGCCTTATCGTCGGTCATCATCTCCGCAGAGCCTCCGTAGTACTCGTCGATAATCTGCTGAGACAGGTATTCACCGTCATTATCCCAGTATTTTGTTACACTGGAATCGGCTATCTCATCCTCGGTTGCCTTCCTGTACAAGTCGAATCCGCCTGCCTTGTCTGTGATGCTGACACCAAGGAACTCTTCGTTCTCCTGTTCCGTTCCAATACCAGACACCTTGCGGATGGCTTTCTGGAATGTCTGTACAGTTGCCAGGTCGAGGTCTGTAATGTCGTCTTTGAGTGACACCTGAACAGATGTGGCAGCCGTAGTCCTCATGTTCTCCACCCAGTGTACGGTCGCTCCCGCTGGCAGTGAAGCCTCGAAGGCTGCCGAACGTTCGTTGGATGAATAGGTCACATCCTTCACATAGCCTGCGAACTGCGGATCAAACTCCACCTTGACATTGTTCACGTTGTCATAGATATAGAACGACGATGCGTTGTCTATCTTCTTCACCGTGGTGCTGCTGCCCTCCTCCTTTTTCTTGGAACGGGTATAAGTAAGCATACTCTTGTCCACCTTGCGGGTTACAGGCATACCTTCCTCAGTCGGAACAGTCTTGAATTTTACCTCGAACAGGTTGAAGGTCATCACCTTGCTAGTATTGCCCTCGTAGTAGTATGTATAACGTCCCCTCTCGTTGTCATAGACCACTTTGATAGGGATGAACATGTTCTCGTATGTCTCCTGTACGGAGAATCCAGCCTTCATCGCTGGTGTGATCTCGCTGATGCTCTCAATCTCCTTGCCATTGCTCATCATACGCATCAGAGGAACCCGCTTGCCGTAGCCTGCATGGTTGAACTCCGCCTTCATATATATCGTACGCGGGTGCATGTGGCTGCTGTACTCCTTGAACAGTTGGAGATAGAAGCCTTCCGAACTCCTGCGGCTGGCAAGGCGGTTAAATGCACTGAGTCTGCTGGTAAGCCTGTTGCGTTCGTCAAAGGACGGTACGTAGTAGTTGACATTGAGCGCCTGAGCACCAGTACCGTAGTTCTCGTCCACTGTGTAAGTGGTTATTTCCTCATCGAATACACTCAGCGAGTGGTCAAACCCTTCCAGATTGAAATCATTCCCTGCGTACTGACACAGGAAGATGTCAAATGCGTTGGATGTGGCGAACGTATCGACAGTGGTACCTTTCACACCACGACTCATCTGCTTCACCTTGATACTTGTGCCGTCGATGTCCGTTATCTGGTATACGAATATCTTCTTACCAGCCGTCGCGAACTGCTCTATATACAGGTTATCGCCGATATTGAACACCATTTTGGTGTTATCCACCAGTTTTAGCCAGAACTCAGCCGCTGTACCAGACAGGAACGAACCCTCACAGTGGTTCCTCAATATAAGGTATCCGCTGTAATTGTAATCATTCGACGTGGTACCAGACAATTTCTTTTCAGTGTCTGACAGGTGCCTAACCTGGAAGTCCACACCGTTAACTGCGTTGACAAAGTGCTTCTCGCTGTTGTTATTGCGGACGTACTCGCTGTACAGTTGGTTCTCGTCCACGAATATGGTAGACTGCCACAGCAAACTCTGTTGTGACGGGTCTGGACTGTCGTAGAAGTAAAGCCTAAGGAAGGACTTGGATAGCCTCTGCTTCCTATACTTGATGTCATCATCCTCGAAACCAGCAAATCCAAGAAGGTCGGATGAGCGGAGCATCTTGATGCCATAACTCTCGCAAAGTGTGTTTGTACCACCTTTGTTGGTCTTGCACAGCATTTCCTCTGGCGGAAGGTAGTAGTCAGTAATGAACCAGTTGCACTTACCGATGCTCTCTGGGCTCTTATCGTCCTCGATGACCTCCCACGTATCCAGGTTCCTCGTCCTGAAATGCAGATTGAAGCGCACCTCAAGCACATTGTCTAGTCCCTGTGCGGGCTCGTCAGGATCGGTAGGGTAAGACCTCAGGAAACCTGGAACGTATATGTCGCGCTCCATGTCGATAATCCTGTTACGCTTCTCGTTCAGTATCCTATCCTTCACGTCCTCGAAGAGCACGTTTGGTACCAGGTCCTCCTGGTTCATGTTGGTTGCCAGCGTATTGGCAGCCATGAGCGGAAGCGCGTACCCACCGTAGTTATGATGGATGACGAGACTGCCTTTGATAGCCGTCAGTATCGCCTCATCCGTTTTACCTAACTTGTAGAACGGGCTGCCTATCTTGTATATGTAATGGATAACCGAGAAGGTATTGCTCGGGTCGAACAGCGTGAACGTAACCCTGTTGAGGGAAACGTCACTGACAACGCCGTAAGCCAGGTCTGTCATTACTGTAATGTAACCAGGCTCCAATTCGAAATACTCAACGCCGCCGATAACCACACCTCGATAGGTCTTGACCGTGCCAGTTACACTTGTGACAACTGTTGTATCCGCTGAAACTGTGACATCCGTTGTTGAACCAGTGGACGTCAACCTCTTGACACGCGTCGGGTCGTTCTTGTCAATTAGAGCGAACCGCTTTGTACCGTCGATGGATACGTAGTAGATAATGGACGTACCGCTGTATACGGGTTTGATACGCACCTCTTCGTCTATTCCATTTTCAGTTACCACCGTGGTGTATTTGAGGTTGCTGATGACGTCGTACTCAACGCCGTTAAGGTTGATCTTCCCATCCGACACCGTACATGTCTCTGGATACTGAGGTACACGCATGGCCACCACATCGCCTGGGGCTAGTTCTGGCTTCTCGTTTGTGTTCAGGAATGCCACTACGTCCTCTCCAGTATTGATAGTCTTATCCTCGTACAGTATCGAGAATGGTTCTTCCGCTCCTTCTATCTCCATGACGGCCAGCGGGCGCTCCTCTGTGTACAGTTCGATAGTACCATCCAGTTCTGTAACGTTATTGATGCGTTTGATGTAATCCTCGTAAGTAGGACCTTCGATCACCACTGGAATGGTTGTTCCGTTGTACGTAATGTAACGGGCTCCTTCAGTACCCTGTATATAGCAACGCTCACCCTGGTAGACAATATAGCCTACCTTGGTTCTGCGCAGATAATTGACTGGATAATACGGAACCCTGTCGTTGCATTTGAGTTCGAATGTGCCAGCATTGACCGTAATGGTCATTTTCTCGCTGTTTGGGACGAGATCGGTCTTCACGTCGACCAACTCCCCACTTGCGAAGTGTAACGCGTCAGAGAGCCTTCCTCGAAGCAGCATGTGGTCTTCGGAAAGGATAAAGGTATCAGGAAGCAACCCTCCGTTATTCTTCACAGAGAGCAGTTCGCTTCCAGCATTGTCATCTTTGAGTATTTTAATCCTTTCCATGTTAGTTGCACTTCATATTGAGTTCGTCAATGACAGCGTCTATCTTGGCCGCGTCGTACATGATGCCTTGTAAGTCGGCTGTCTTGGACTGTCCGTCAGTTACGTGTCGGTTGTTCATATATACAGCGCCGTTTGAGTATACCCATACCAGGTCATGCGGGTCCTGACGCTTCAGGTAGAATGACAGGTCTGGGAACGCATAGTAGGCGCCGTTGGCAAAAGCCAGTTCATCAGTACCCGTATACCCCTCGCATCCGTTCTTTACGAACTCGCGCCACACAAACTGGCAGTTGTTCTTCATCATCACCGCATAGGATGGTATAGTGGCATCTGGACGCTCTATCTTGAAGTCATTCGGGTTGGCGGCGTTAAATGTCGAGCCAGTAAACGAGAAGAAAAACTCCGTATTGGACTTGACAGCCGTCACCTTGATAGGCCACGTCTGCAAGGTATTGTAGTTATGCAGATACATAAGGTCGCCAACCTCAGCATAGTTCTCGTCAAACGTCGTTGCACTAGCCGTCGTGGTTGACATTATATTGATCTCCTCTATGTCGAACTCCTTTGGAGCCTGTCTGAACACGCGCTCGGAGAATCCATGTATCTTAATTGGGTAGTGCGCCTTGTAGTAGTAACCCTCTGGGCAGAACGTGTATTCAGCCGTCGTGTAACTGTGTTTGGTGACAGAAGACCATGCGTCATCACCAGTGCTTATCTCGTCGCGCAGGAATTTCAAAGTCTTGTTGTCCCTTTGTGCGGTATTGAAACGGAAGCAGAGGTCTGTTATATGCTCTTCCTTGAACTCGTACGGAGAGAAGCAGCAGATGTCACCATAGAAGACCTTGTGAGTCTCGTAGTTAATGTCCCGCTTAAAGGCGCCTATTCTGTTCTTGCCAGTAGGTAGCCCGTAACTATTGTCGGTTGATATGGTCAGCACATTGTTCCTGTTCGATCCACTCTCACTCATAGACTCGTATGAAAGTGGATAACCACAAGACACCTCGCCGAAGCAGTGAGAAGCCTCAACCTCTCCCATGAACGCTTGTAATTCGCGCCATTTCTCATAGCGGTTGTTACCATAGGCTGCCTTCACCTCAGCGAACCTGGTCGCCTTCGGAGTCTCCAGCCACTCCTTGAATGTCCTGGCTGTTATGCCGCTTGGAACGGAACCGCTAGGCCACTTGGTCGCATCACTACCGTACCACTTCTCGTAACCTTTGTTGTTTTTGATGACAGTAAGATACACTTCTGACAGAGGCCTTCCTAGGTTGTCCCTAAGGTCAGTCAGGTCGATATCCTCGTCAAATGTTATCTGGGCCACGTCGTCGCCATAGATGGTCTTGCTAAAACCGAGTTTCATATTGGACGAAGCGAACTCGTGCCCATTGTCTATGTAGTCATTCAGGAATGTCTCGTTTGTCCTAGAAGCGGTAGTCAATGCGCTGGTAGCACCTCGCCAATTAGGGACACGTCTCATCAGTTGGACGTAATAACTGCACTCCTGTCCTCCGACTGTCTTGGCGTAGGTTATAGTCGGGACGTTCTCGTCAGAAGAGAAGAGTAACGGCGCGCGGCCATTGCTCAATACTATCGACTTCTTAGCACCAGACGGTATAGTAAGGGGCGGATCGCCTGCCTCGTTGTATGAGGCGGGATAGACGTAGGTACCATCGAATGCAAAATAATTTGAACCGTCATAGTACACACTATACGTCTTGCCGTCATACATAGCGTCTCCAACCAGGTGGCTTTTTGTCCATGTGTCGTCAAAACCAGCAGTCACCCATGTGTTATATATAGGAGCGCCGTCGTGGCGTACAGAGAAGAAATAGCCCTCGTCATACTGGTCATTTCCTACGGATACTACAGAGCCACCAGCGATATATAGGTCTCCGTTAACATACACGTTTACCTTGTCTCCGATGTTCAAACCGTGCTTGGCAATGCTATACACACCGAATAGGCCCGTCTGGCCGTTAACCTGGTCATCAAAACCGCATGCCACCATCTTGCCTTCGGTAGTCATAAATGAGAAGGTCTTAATTTTCGTAGTGGTGTACAGTGGGGTCGTGGTTGACGAGTACGGGTACGTCAGGCAGTAGTTCCAGTTCTTCTCCTCGCGGTTCATAAACTTGTTGTACTTCGGAGCGAAGGAAAAAAGGGATGAGTCTGGGTACATCTCGATGAAATCACACCCGTTCTTGCAGTTAATAACCCTGTTGATGTGTTTATCGGATGGGAATATGTCGTATACTGGCATATTGGCCTTGTTGATAAAGCCAAGCCATCCATTCTGTTCTTTCAGGTTCTTGGCAACGGAGTGCTGGAAGTCATACACATCCTCGTCGCTGTACATGAAACTTTTCTTACCAGTCGCGAGTTGTGGCGTCTTGCCAGTGGTCGGGTCGTACAGAACCTTGATGCCTTCGCCATCCTCGTTACGCATGTAATCGTCGATGGTGTTGAACTGCGCATCTGGTGTCTCTACTGACGTCTTGCCGTTCTTACACACCTTACGGAACATCTTGTTACGAAGGATATGGTTATTGAATATGTCGGCTCCGCACAGGTACTTGAACCCACTGCACTTGTTGCTCAACTGGGTATCCCGAACAGCCTGGTACTCATTCCAACCAAAGTCGGCGGGTTTACCGACGATAGTCTCGCCAGTAAACGTGGTACTACCAGTGCAGTCAGGCAGTTTCTCAACACTGCCAGACCCTTCCGAACGGACAACTTCGGTCATCCTGTTGAAGAGCACATTGGAGCATACTGGCCGAATCGTACAGATGATACGCACCTTGTTAGACGCCGCGCGCTCCTTCCTGTACAACTCCTCCAAGTCAATGACATCATTACCGTCATTAACAGGCAAAAGTTGACCCGTCTGTTCCAGGTCAACGTTGATTGCCATGTTCTGATTGACAGATGACTTGCTCGTTGTGCTATTTAACCGTATGTCCATGTTACTCGTTACCAGTCAATATGATGTCATCAAACGTCGTCTCAGGTCCGTATTGGGACTTGTGGACCAGTTTGATTAGGTAGGACGCATCACTCGTCAGCGGGTTGTACATCGTCACGCCGTAGCGCATCTTGTACACAGTGAATCCATCTTCCTGCTTGCTTGTCACACGCTGTCTCTCGTGGATGTAGATCGTCTCCGCCTGCGACTCACCATCCTGGTAGATGGTCATTGTAACGTCATCTGGCTTCATCCGATCGAACAGGTTGTTTGATGCAGGTACCCTGAATGTCAATTCGATGTCGTAGTAGAGTTCGTCAGGCTTGCTCTCCGCTATATTGGCCGCTATAGACACTATCCCTAACCTATAAATATCCGAAGAGAGGTTTAGTCTGAACTTCTCGTTGAGGCCGTTATTTACCTTGTTCAGAAACAGTCGCCTGTTGATGAATTGCAACGTACATGTCTGCCCTGGTATGCTTATCTCGTAATACTCAGCGTTACCGTTTTCGTCAACACTTACCGTGTCCGCCGTTGTCATCTTGAAGAAGCCGCAGGTGTATGACTTGCATTCCTCTGCCGTCAGGTCGTAGTAACCTCTGTTCAGTGCTGTCTCACCCGTCACAATGGTACCATGGAACAGCCTCATAGCGCCCTTCTCCGCACGTACCACCTTGAACAGTGCATCCACATCCGCATTCCGTCCGTCGACGGTTATCTCTGGGTCTGGCAGTTGGAAATACTCATTCCAGTAACCACTGTTGAGGTAGTTGGAAGACAGTTGGAACGACAGTTTCTTGATAGTACTGTACAGGAACCTGCGTGAGCCGTCGGCATTGTTAGCGCCGCTAACGCCTAGCACAAATTCGTTGAACTTGAACCAGCCGTCAGTAGGGATAGGTATGTTGATACCGTCCTCATACTTGGCGATAGCCTTCACCTGGTGGTCGTCCACATAGGCTGCCGTATTGTACGAACATCCCTTGACGATGATGGTATGTCTGTTCGAGTTGGTGAACTCGCTCGGGACAATAACAGGAGCCAGAGTCTTGGTGAACTCTTTACCCATCAACTTGTCGGTGAAGTCGTAGTTGTTACCGTCCGACTGCACGATAGCCTTGTAGAAGCGCGCATTACCCGAAGCAGCCCTGTTCTGGTAGATAACAGCGTTCTGGTAGGTAATTGCGCTCGGTGTACGGCCAGTGTTGATGTCCGTGTAAGGTCCGACCTCGTATTCCAAGCCGCTACCTACTATCTCACGACCGCGTTCTATACCCAACTTGCCATTAGCATCCAGGTATATCATCTTACGATACTCGTCGTAGTAGGTGTAGGTAGGTTCAACAGTACTCCATCGACCGTTGGTAACAGTAGAACCGTTAACCGATGTCACCGTAAATACGTTGGTACCCTTCTCAATGTCGAACGCCTTGCTTCCACCAACCTTGATGGACTTGGTGTTGGCAGGTATATACGCGGCATACAGGAACTTGTCTCCCTCTGCTTCGTACATGGTATATGTTGTACCAGTAGCATCGCTACCAGACTTGTTCACGTCGCCAGCCTGTACATTGTAACAGGTGATGGTCGGATAGGACGGGTTGGTATAAACCATGCTGACACCGTTGTACACCGTACCGCTCACAGTCACATGCTCCCCGCTATTGCGCGCAGGTACATTCACATCCAGGTCATAGTCCAGACGCTTGTCAACGAACTGGGTTCTAATCATTGGATTGCTTTCTACCGCGACGGAAGTAACCGTATAGCCAGTAGTGCCGCCAGTGGTTGTTATCTGCTTGAACTTACCAGTAGTCTGCATGTTGTACAAACTCTCCTCCAGCGGAGCACTCAACTCACGGCTACCCAACTGATAAGAGGCAAACTTGCTCGGGTAGGACACCTTCAACTTACCGTTGTTGGATACTGAACCAGCAAAGTAGTTACCTACCGTCACAGCGTCGCCAGCCATAGTCTCGGCAGACGGATTCTGGATGTACTCGCCATAGATAGGGTTGACCTTCCAACCAGCAAAACTGAGCGTGGTAGCCGAATCAGGCCATACATGCATCATCTGGTCCCTATCCTCCTTGTAGCAGAAGTTAGGACCTACGATGGTCGGTTGATGGTTGTTCAGCCTGATCTCCGAACGGCTCGCATAGTTCATTATGTTAAATTTGCGGTTGTACTTGTCCTTCGGGTCCTTGGTATCTTCTGTACCATGTTTCTCGTTGGTGTAGTACCAGTTCGTAAATCCGTTATAGTAAGGGCTGACAGTGTTATACGATACAGTCTCGCCTTCCTCCCTGGTAACGACCAGCAACTTGGCTGCCAACTTGCCACCAGTATAGTAACTGCCAGCAGCCATATTCAATGCACAACGCAGCCTGTAAGCCATCACTTGCAAACGGGCATCGTCTTTCAACTCTCCAACCGTAAGCGTCTGCTCGTCGAACTTGATAAAGTCCGAGTATCGGTGAACCGAGTTGGCACTGTATGCCTTCGGGAAGTTATAGAACCTGTCATTAGCAGGGTCTTCAATACGCAACCAGCGCTCAATATCATCCGAAGCCTCGATGGGCTGTTCGCCCCATATACCATACACAGCGTTGTCGATGATGCTATACGTAGTAGCGCTCCTCGTCTCGGCAGAATGCACATTCACACGGTCCATCGGGATATTGTTGTGTGAGGTGATGGCGTAATCAGCAATGAACGGTACAGGAACGTTGTTAAGGAACGCCTGATAGGTTTGACCGTTACCAACCACCGCCATAGCAGTCGCCGCAGGCTCTTCCTCACACTCCATCACATAGGACAGGTTGACATCCACGCTCTTTACTTTATATAACCTCGCGCGCACGCTCGTAGGCTTGTAAGCATACAGAGTAGCAACTCCGTTCTCAAAGTTGAGGTAAGCACCGCTGTTACGCGCGTTCTCGCAGATGAATGAGTAGTCATCATTACCGTTGTCCACCTTCAAGAGGTAGATAAGGCCGTTCTCCAGGAAGATGATAACCTCGTTCTTAGAGAGTACCAACTTGTCCTGGCTCTCCAGTTTGACCCTGTTGGACACTGCGTTATTGACCGCATACTGAACGCCGTTGACACTCACAGATGACAGGTTAATCTTGCCATAGGTCTTGTTCGTGGTGAACTGAGACTCTGGTGTCACATCCTCGGAGATGTACGACGACATCAGGTCATCCGTTGCGATTGAGAAGTCGTAAGTAGTCGACTCTGGTATAGTTACAGTATCCTCAATTACGCGGCCGTTACGTCTCATAACAGCCACACGGTATGTACCTGGAGTAATAGACTCAGGTGCACTAGTCAACTCACTTGTCACAATACTAGATGTGAACGAATTATCTAACGAGATACCATTAGACGGTTTAATAGTTGTGCCTTGCATGACAACCGAGTTGTTTGTAAGGTTCTCAATAACCAACTGGTCTCCCAATGCGAATTGGGATGCAATGGTTATGTTGGTACCGCCACCTATATAGTCATTAACTGAAGGTCTATACTGCTCCCAGATATTACTCGTCGTACGAATACTGCTGCTCTCACCGAACTGCCTAGATGTTACTTCCAGAGTTGTTTCTGGGCACGTCCCATAGAACTGTTTATTGAATACATCGAGAGAACTCTTACCCTCAAGAAGTCCCATATAGAAGAAGAATGAGTTGTTGTAGTACGGAGCAAAGTAGACTTCACCATCACGGCATACAAATCGCTTGTTGAAGTTTTTACCGCCATACTTGAAGTTTACATACTCAATGTCCCGTATGTCGATGTCGTGGTAGGGGCTTTCGTGCTTAAATGAGTTAATTGTATTTGTGTCATTCAGATAACCATTAAAGCCATATACATACGTGTAATCCATCTGAGGAACTTTGTACCCAGTCATCGGATTGATTACATGCTTTTTGAGGTTATTACCATTCATCGTAGCAAACATCGAACGGCCTTCTGGGTCGAATATCTCGAATGTTGATACAAGTCCGTCAGCATACTTGTCCCTTTCGGTGAATCCTGGTTTGTTAGGAATACTCTCATCGTCAGTACTGTCTATTGCGTCTGGATCTTTCTTGTCGTCTTCATCACTATTCAGTAGGCCGTCTATGTACATACCAAACTCCGACAGCCTATCCGCGTTAATAACGGTCTTCGGTATCGTATAGAAAGTCAGGCATTTCAGGTTCATAAACAACCCATTATGCCACACAAAACTCTTTGGCGACTCAGAAGCATCATCATAATAGTCCATACCGTTAATTTCGATGATGTCGTAGTTGATAGTAGAGTTGTTGGTCTTATTCGTCTCCAAACCAAACTCGTTGAGTATTGACGTATCACTAACGCTAAGGTCGTCTTCCTGGTATTCGCTACCAACTGGAGGTATGTTCGCAGTAGTGCTTGTCAAGCGGCGGAAGAACTGAGGAACGCCATTGATATCACACTCATTAAGACTGCCGAGTGTTATGATGTCGGTTCCGAACAATGGTATAAACGTACCTAATTCTCGGCCAGCACCATCAGTCTTCCACTTGTTCAATGTGTACGCACCATTTGAATAGTAATACAGGTTAAGACCATCCCAGTTCTTAGTGTTTAGGATAATGCCGTTCTTGAAACGCATTGCGACTTTAGCCCTCCTAAGAAACTTGCTTCTATCACCATAACCTTCAGTCGCGTCAGCAGACGGACTTAGTAAAGTCTTTCGGTTCCACCAACGGATTTGTCCAGCGTTCGGAGTTCCATTACTTGTCAACGGCAACTCGCCATAAGCACCGAAACGAGTATAGTATCTCCAGTTGCGACTGTTATTACCTCGCCTGCTCGGATCAACTCCGTTACCTTCTCGGTTAGGCCCGAGACATTGGCAATAACGCTCCTTGCTCTGTATTGTAAACAAACCAAATACGTTCTTCTTGCGTGTCTTCTTACGGTACCATAACGGGAAGTAAAGACCACCATTCAACCAGTCGTTATAGAAGTCGAGTGATACAATCTCATACTCATCAGCAAGCATTCGTTCCAATTCGTTGAACAGAGTCTCATAGCGCATAAGTGAGTTATATCGCTTCGACCATGTCTCCGAATACGTAGTCCTACTATCATCTGTTTTTGCCAAGTCCCTATACTTCTTGTCTTCTAGCAAGTACATGAGATCTTTTTCAGCATATTCTCCTACTGTCGCTTGGTCAAACGTCTTATTCAAAGGAGGAACACCACCAGTACCAGAGTCGCCGAAACACTCCTCACGACAGTATTGATATGCCGCATCATTCCATGCTGCATCTGTCTCGTACTGGTCCGTCTCTACAGTTCTAGTAAACGTATTTCCGCTCTCGTCTGTATATGTTTCTGTATATGTTCGTCCTTCCTTTGGGTTATCGTTTTTCCACTTTGTTAAACAGGAGGTACATACAGGTGCACTACTTGGAGTAGACGAACCGTATGAAACCATATTGATAATGAACCCTACACAGTTTGGGGTTATATAGTGGTTTTCTAGACGTTCTGAATCGTCAAAAAAGTCGATATTTATACATCCCTTGTCGTATAGCAAACCATTGTCACTCGACGGCTTACGATCGTATCCGCAAGCGGGTGGTACATAGTGCCCAGCAAGCATAGCAGCCATACGCCAGAATGGTTTACCAAGCCACCTGAATAAGTGTATACCGAGGAACTTGATGTCATCCATTGTTTTAGACACATCGTAGAACCAGTTGGCCACATCCATAACGAACTTGTTATATATGGCCAATATAAGGTTTATAAGCCCAACTGCGTTGATGATAATCTTACCAATTACACAAAGGATAATATAACTGAAATTCAGTTTAATACGAATCCTATTGTACGGTACTGGGTTGTTCTGACCGCTATAATTGACAGCCTTTATACCGCTGTACTTCTTGGTTGAGGTCGTAAAAATACCCTTCTGCAAGCGCGGTATATAGTTCTTGACTGAGTACACCTGGTTCCAGTAAAGGTCCTTGAAATCCTCGTCTCTGGTTTCACTTCCGAACTTGTAGTAACTATCCCAAGTACGTCCGTTATCCTCTCGGAGCATTGTTAATCCTCCAGTATCTGGTCCACTAGGTTCAGCCTGCTTTGTGCTGCTGTTGATTTGTCCCGCGATAATATCAGGGTTGTTCGGAACCAGATATTTGGCTCTGAATACCGAACCTCCGTCGTCATCGGCGCCGCTCAGTGTAAAGCGGAAACGCACGCTCGTCCTGGTCGGGATACCTCGATTGATATCATCGCTCGCGACCGTGTTTCCATATTCATCCGTGGTCACATAGTCCAGGTTCATAGGAATCTGGTAGCAGAACACGCCGTCTCCGTTAATCAACTCAGTTCCCTGGATGGCGAACGACTCCACGTTGCCATCCTTTGTCTTTCTGATCATCTCGATATTACCCTCGCGCGCAATCAACTGGCTGTTTTTACCAAGGTCAGCGGATGGTTTGCATCGGTGTGAAAAGGAGTTCTTTCCTGAGTCGGTGAAAGTAGCACCCATGAATACACATGTCGGTTCGAACTTGTAGTCGATATTGATATCGCAACGGGTCACTGCAATGACTCCGCTATTCTCGTCGCCCCAGAAAGGATAGACGTCCACCGCTTCGTTCTGTGAGTAGACTTGTGTCAGACCATCTAGGTTAGTGTCTTTCTTAAACAGTTTAGGACTCTCGAACTGGTTGATATTAGCACCCTTGTAGATGAGGTCGATAGGCCTCTGTGAGAGCACACCGATGTCCGACAGGTCGATGTCAACATGCAGTTTCTGACTACCAGTAGGAACGCCGTATAGCATATAGTCGCCAGACGCGTTGGTGACAGTCGTCAGTTTGTAGTATTTCTCGTAGGCTTCCAGTATAAGTCCGTCATCCAGCACAAGGCGTTTGTTCGGGAAGTTACCAATGACCTGGTAGCAGGCGTCTGATGACGAGTCTGGAAGCAGATTGTAGCGTATGCCGTCCGCGTTCTTAGAGGTCGGAGTCTTGTACGGATAGATGCTGCGGAGAGTCGTGTCCTGATAGTCCTCGTCAGTTACAGGTACGAAGATAGAGACCTTGGCGTTTGGTATACCGAAGCCTCCGTTGGCCAATACACGACCGATGATGACACCAGTCTTTGATGTCATCAACTTGTACTCGTGGCGTGTGTTCAGTTTAAGTGATAGGACCTCAAGGAAGTCGATGTTCCTTGTCAGGTTGACATTGAGGACCTTGTCCGATGCCACGTTGGTTCTTATCCTAACTCCGTTGCTGGTATCTTCCATTACTCTAGTTGCTCTTTGAGGTTGTCAACAGCGGCGACCTTGTTCGCTTTGCTCTGTTTCTTGAACCACTTGGAACCGAAGCGGAAGACCATCTCACCGTTCTTTCGGTAGTTGCTGATGACATTATATAGTACATAAGGTATAACAAAGACCCAGCCGATCGCCAGTAGCAATACACCGAAGACGGCGATGAAACCGTTCATCACCCTTTCCCCTACGCTCTTGCTGTGTTTTGGGGTATAACCACCTAGTCTCAGAGCGTCGTCAGCAGCCTTCTTGGCTGCGCAGTTGCAGTCTTTCTTCTTTGTCATACCTTGTAATTACTTCACTTTTGCCTTGATGACAATGTCCTTGTTAGGGTACTTAATTTCGCCCATCGCATTGTCGTCCATATACAGGATGTTGTCGGTGCGTTCCAGGTCTATCTTGAACGACGTTCCGCCATACTCCTTACCCACGTTCGGGTTGATATAGATTGTACCATTGCAGTCCGTCACCTTGTCTGTGGCGCGCGGAAGCGGACAGATGTCCTCACTGTAACTGCCGCCGTAAATGTTGTATACAGACAGGTCGATGATACCAAGCACGCCATCCACGCCCATCACAAGCCTTTCCAGGTCAGCGATGAATATGTCCTCTCCCATCTCATGTGTAGCCACGTCGAAGTATCCCTTGATAACCTCGATAACCGCAGCGATAACGCTCGATGTGGTGTAGTTCTTGTCGATGTACAGTTCCGCATTCACTCCCAGGTTATATATCTTGCCCGATTCGATTGCAACGAAGTCACCAAGCGTCTTGTACATAGACAGGTACTCTATCATGTTCTTCACCATCATGTCAGGCAGCGCAGACTCCAACTTGCCGCGTGCATTGACGTTGAGCAGGCTGATGAGTATCTTGTTGTTCTCCTCTTTAACAGAGAAGCGGAAAGGACACGCATAGCGCGCAGGTATGTTATTGATAAGGTCCTTGTAGTCGTTAATCACCACCGCACGCTGTTTGGCGCCTGCGTTGAACTTGACGATATTGCGCAGTTCGGCGTTGTTAGGTTCGTCCTTGCCTCCGTACACGTTGGTGATGTTGCTTACCGTAATGGACTTAACCACCTTGGACTTGTTGCTTTCGTCCGCGTTGGATGTACCTGGCATCTCGATAAGCGCGTTGGATAACGTATTTACAGAACCAGCAGCAAGGTTTGCAACCTGGCCGTCCACAACATCGTAGAGCACGTACATAGTCCATCCAGCCTTCGGAAGAACGCCAAGCATCTCGTTGTTTACGATCTTACACATGATTGACTCGCCAGGTGTACCGTCCTTCTTGACCGTTTCATACGCAGCACCTGGCCCGAAGGTGATTTTCATGTAGCCTGCGTCGGTGTACTCGGTGATGTATTTCTGCTTAATACCCTTCCATACACCCTCGTAGACACGGATGAATGTATCATCATCCACGTAATCCTCGTACTGGTCTCCGTATTGTCCGCCTCGTTCTCCGAATACATACTGCTCGGACAGGCTGTTCACCTCGAAGTACCTGTGTGTATAGATGGACTCGTTTTTTACACGGTACACCTCATCATTGTAGAAGAACTCCTCCGTCGAAGGGATGCGCTTGTAGTCACTCGTCTCCTTGAAAATAATGGACTCAACCGCTGCTACGTTGTCATCGTTGAGAATGACCTCCATAAACGGCTTCAAATCGCTACTCTTGAGGACCTTCTGGTATATCTTGGTCGTTACATTGCGGCCGATAACGGATTTGCTCACTTTGTAAGCGGATACGCTGCCATTAGAAGCGAAGATAGGCGTATACTTCCTGTTGGAATAACCATCCTTGTTGAATTGCTCAGCAAAGTTAACATCTTCATCCAGTTCGAAATTGACTTGTCCATTTGTTACACGGGTTGAACGTTTGATAACAGGTGCGTAGTTCCAGTCTGGACGGCTGGAGTTGCCTTCTATATGTGCAGGCAGTTCGCATGTGAACTCGAATTCACACATGGCAGCCTTCTTGCCAGGTATCTTGACACCGTTGTTGCGGGCTATGCTCATCAGAGACGCCCGATTCTCCGAACTATCCACGTTGGTGTTCTGATACACCCTGTCCGTATGATACGATAAGTCATCCGCCACTGCGGAGAACAGGTCGATAATCCACGAACCGATGCTGGAGTCCTCGATGCGCTCCGCCAGTTCTGGGTAATACTCCTTCGTGAACTGAAGCAACTCGCTCCTGTACTCTTCGAAGGTTCTTGCGTTGTAGTTTATGTGCTTCTCTGACATGTCCTTAGATTTGGGTTATAACGGTATCGTTGTAGTTCTGATGGTTTATGGTGACGGTGAACTCCACTTTGACGAAGATGTCGGTAGGATTGGTCTCCCCCTGCGCTATCTCTATCTTGTTCAGTTTGACGTTCGGAAGCCACCTCGTGACGGTCTCCTTGCAGTCCTTCTCTATCTCACCCCACGTTATCTTGTCATTGACGTCGTAGATGTACTTGATGAGATCAGTTCCGAACTCTGGTTCCCGTATCCTCTGGCCCTTCGGGGTCATCAGTATGTGCATGATGCGGCTCCTGGCTGACTCCAACGTATTGGTATTCAAGTCAAACAGGTAATTCTGCGCCCCGTCGTCTGTAAAGGGGTACTTTATGCCGTAGAATTGTTTACGAGCCATGTTGTCTAGTTATCTCACCAATAAATAGCGTCAATTCTATTTCGTACTAGCCGATTAAACCCCGTTTTCAACAGAAAAAAGGAGGCAACCGATGTGGTTGTCTCCCTTTAACATACCCGAGTGCGCTTAAAACGCCTCGTCTCCTCCGCTCTGGGCGGCTGCGACCTGGTTCCTCCTGGCTTTCGCCTTCTCGAACAGGTCGCTTTGTGTGCTGCGCATGTCCTTGTCTTGGTAAGACTGGAACTCAGTCATATCCCTAAACTCGTGGCATTGGCTTGTATCAAACGTACACGTTCCGTTATAGAACTTGACATCGCTGAACACCTTGGTATCCCTACCTGCGCGGTTCTTGTTCAGTGATATGGTGCACTTGTCCTGTTGTGCATCCTCCGTTGTACGCGCAATACCGATGATGATATGCGAAACGGAGTTCTTGGCAAACGCACCGCTGTTCTTGTCACTGGTTAGAATCTCGGCGGATAACGAGTCGCGGTTACCTTGGGTACATACCCAGATAGGTATACCTGTCTCGTTGACAAACGCCTCCAATCGGCGCATTGTCTTCTCCTCTGCATCCCAGCGGCTACCCGTAGTCCTCTCGTATTTCAAGCACTCGAAGTAGTCAATGGTTATGAGGTCTGGCCTGAATTTCTCCTCGTTCTCCAAGTCCTCAATATCCGCACGTATCATATCCACGGTCTGTGAACCGTTGGAGTAACGCCTGATACGCACGTTCTCGTTGAGCATTCGGTTCTGAGGAAGGTTCAGGTCTGTCCTCTCCCTTGCCAGTGCTACGTTCTCATCGTCGAGCATCATACAAGCCTCAATGTTTGATACCTTACTGAAATGCTTGGTACGTATCTGACGCTTTGTATCCTCGAAGAAGATTTGAACCACTTTGTAACCTTGATAGTTGTTCTCAGCACATTTGTACGTGGCTGCATGCTGAACAAAGGCCGTGGTCATTGAGGTCTTACCCTTGCCCGTCGGAGCAATGAGCATTCCCAACTCTCCGACACCTATTCCTCCCTGGAGCAGATTGTCAATAACATCAATACCTGTCGGTATCGGGTGACGGGCTTCCCTGGAGAATGTGTCCTCGTAGTCATCCCACAGTTTCTCGAACTTACTGGGCTCCTCGCCCTCTTTCAAGGCCTTTTGCAGGATGGTCAGGCATTCCTGATAACTGTGCAGGTCATTGTCCTTGTTGGCTATCTCCAACACCCTTGACGCCGCACGGATGATGTTCTGTTGTTTGAAGAAGTTTGACGCAAGATCTTTGACATATTCTGGCGAGTCGATAGGAGCATTACGCAACTCCGAGAGGATTTTGAGGTGCACCTCTCGGTCGTACGCCGCCATTCCCTTATTGCGTATAAGGGAATCCATTGTCGTGTAACTCGGAACCGTCCTGTAACGAGAATAGTAATCCTTCATCAACCCCACGAACGTGCGCAGAGTTGCATCGGTGAACATATTCTGGTTGACAATCGGGTTAAGGGTCTTGAAGAAATCCTTATCCTCCAAGAACACCTTAACCAGTTGCTTTTGGTACGGTACGCCGAGAAACGTTAGATCTTTTGTTTCTTCTGCCATGCCTTGCCCTCTCTGATGAGACCGCAGTCTGCGAGTTCTTTACGATACTCTTTGGTTTTCTTTTGAATCGGAGCCCACGCCATGTAGTGGTTTCCGAGTGCGTTCAGACGCTGATAGCGCCCATAGTTGTAGGTCTTCTTGAATGACGTGTTTTCGCCACCCTCCTTACCTGCAACAGGCACGTTCTTGTACTCGTCGGAGAAGGTGTAGTCGTCCCTGAATGCATACTTGCCACGGAACACAATCTCTTGTGTGTCCTTGTCGAAAGTAACACTCTCTGGAGCGCATACGCTTGCGATGTGCTCAGCCATCTTGCGGCAGAGGTTGTCACGGCCGCGAACTGTACGCATCATCAACGATGAGTTGAAGCCAACGTACTCGTTCTCGTCACCGTACTTGGTCGGGTTGTTGATAAGGTCAACGCGCTCGCGAATAACCTTAGGATAGACGCACGCATCCCATATCTCCTCAAAGACCACGTTTCCACGGTCTTTCACCACGAACTTGAACACTTGCGTGCCAGGCTCGATTGTGGTGTCTGCGTCACTGGATTCTGACCAGGTACGCTCCTTCGCGATATAGTTCGTATCAACGTACGAACCCTTGTACGGGAAGGAAAGGTGCTCTTCGGGATGAGCATCCAGATACTCCTGTTTGAGTTTCAGGAGTTCGAGGTTTTCGTAGTTGGGACCATCGTAAACCCAAGTAGCAATACGACTCTTCGACGCCATCTCAGCCTTGATCATAGCCACGCACTCGCGGCAGGCGTTGACGAAGTCAAAGGAGGACATACTGCCTTCGTTGAAACTGCGGATCTGGAAGTTATAGCCACTAACGATGTTATCGTTTGACCACAACTCTAAGTCGAAACGCTGTTTCTCTCTTTTGATTTCTTCCATTCAGTGATGGTTTATGCCCCGAATAGGGGCTGGTTAAACATTATGATTTTCGATTTCAGTTGCAAAAGTACAACTAAAATCTGATATGTGCAAATTACTTACCGCTACTCTCAGCCATCGCCTCGGCATAGCGCCTCTTCTCCTTGTTGGCTATCTTCTCGAACACACCGAAAAAGTGCGCAAAGCGGTCCTCGTCCTTCAAATCAGTCATACCGTGTTTCAGAACGATACGCATGACATTGGACAGACGTCGATCCTCAATACTGATAGGAGCGTACATGATGGATTCCATCTCTTCAATGGCCTCGTCTGTCATAATTGGGTGTTTCAGGTCGATTATCTTCCTGTTGACCTCATATATATTACCTTCGTACTGCCATTTCGTGGACGCGTTTAGAAGGCTCTCCATCACCTTGCTCGGTTTGCCCCTGTGCGAAGCCTTATACTCTTCGTTCATTGCTTGCGCCTCTTGAAGTACGCGTTCGAGCGTGTACTCCTCTATCTGCATTTTTGGGAACCACTTGAACAGTGTCTTGTGCTCTTCCCCGCCGAATCCTTCTATACAACCGATATTGTCGGACACGTCACCGCAGATGGTCTTGATAAGCGCCACGTTCTTGTAGGTGAAACCCAACCTGTCAACTGAGTTATCCTCAGTGATGAAGTACTTCTGCAAGGTCTCCTGGTCCGTATTCAAGTTGTAGACGGCCACGTCACTGGCTATCAACTGGGTCAGGTCCATGTCACCCGTCATAATGATAACCTTCTCGTTCTCCTTCTTATGGGTCACGTAGTAGGCAATGAGGTCGTCACCCTCCACCATGCTGACATTTGGCAACTGTCTGATGAACAACTCCTCTAGTATGTCCTGTAAGATAGGACGCTGACGGCTGTACTCGTATTCCTGACGCTCATCCTTGGTGAGGCCTACCTGTTTTTTCTTCTTCCACAAGCCAGCCATCATCATACGCTTCTCATTCTTTCTCAATTCAGCGAAGTAAGAACTGGTACCGAAATTCTCGTAGTGTTTGCCACGGTTGCGCTTGTAGTTGTTGTACATTTTGTAGCGCAGGTATCCAGACCCATCGTTGTCGAAGAAGCAGTACACATAGTCAAAGTCCTTCTTCATCAGCATATTGCGTATCTGGAGAAGGGAATTATAGATACCGCCGTACTCCTCACCGTCGTCTCCTCGCTTGATGTTAGTCGCAAGGCTGCGTTTGAAGAGTGCGTTACCGTCTATCAGCAGGGTGTATATCGGCTTGACATCGCTGATATTGTACTGCTCCTTGATATGTGTAGGGATGGGTTGTGTCATTTTCGAAAGCAAAAGTACAACTAATTTCTCAAATATGCAAATTCCGAACTATTTATAGGAGATGATATACGCGTTAAACACAATAGACCTGCGCAGGCAGCACGCCTTCCTTGGCTCCTACAAAATTAAGTTCCGTAGGCTGCTTGGTATGCCAGAGATTGAAACGAGGGACTTGTACACAGCCCTGTCCGTTATCGGCATCGAACCAGTCGGCTCGTACAACCTGAACGGCAAGGACTACACCGTATACTCAAAACCCGATTTAGACGGACTGTGCAGGAACATACATGCGTTGGGCACCTTACGCCGCTTCATCGCCAACAAACTGCGTAGAGAGGCTGAGGCGAAGGCAAAGAAGGCAGCCAATGACGCACTTCAACAACAGATAATCTTCCCAGAGAACACCAACAGGTTGCTGCAAGTGCAGGAGATGTTCCTTGAAGAACTAAAAAGGAGAGGTTTTTGACCCCTCCTTTTCTTTTACTCGTCCTCTGTCTCGATGAATGACGTGTCCTCTACGTTGACGCCCTGGAACTGGGCCGCACCGAGGGTCTCCTTCATTCGCTCGAAGATGACAGGCATATACTTCTTCTTGTATTCCTCCAACTCGGACTCCGCAATGATACCGTTATGAACGCAGCACATGGTACCGCTGTACGTCACGTTGAACGGAGTTGGCAGTTGGTTCTTGAAGACGCTGATCTTGGTAATCGTACCGTACTGGTACTCCTGACCTTTGTAAGTCATCTTCAACTTCTTGGTGGAAGCCTTCGCCGTACCGCCGACGTGGATGCCAAGGCGGAGGTTATAGCCTACTGACTTACCGCCAGAGTTCTCGATGGATACTGCGCCGCCCATGGAGTTCTGTGCATCCAGCCAAATCTTGTTCACGATGAACAGCGTGTTAGTATACTCACTGCCAACCTCCTTTGAAGAGGCGATGCGCGAGAAGATGGGCTTGAATGCTGTTGAGATAGCACCTGCATCGAACTGGTTGTTACCTACCTTGGAGTTGTAGGATTTCCATGACTGGATACTACCGATTGAATCCCAGAGGAATAAGATAGGCATCGGAATCTCACCAGCCTCCTGTTTGTCCAGGAAGGTGGATATGATATATGCGATGTCCTCGATGACTGGTGTTCCGCGCTTCTTTGCCTTCTTGGTTCCAGTGCTGTAGTCCATATCACCGCAGAAGTCATTGATACCTCTGTTTGTGAACAGAATGTAGTCACCTTCCCAGTTGACAATCTCCTTGACTTTGGTCACCTCACCAGTGGTCGGGTCCTCTCGGTCTACCATGCCATATACAGGCTCGATTTGCATACCGCAGTCCTTGGCGTACTGGAAGTCAAAGTTACCCTCGGTCTCGAAGATAACTGGCAGGACACCCTGTTTCATTGCCGCTGCAATTGCGCAGTTCTTCAACGTGGACTTACCTGTATCAGACCAGCCGCGAACCACCACTGTACGGCCCAT
>OCTX012017132.1_pt1 | contig 22813 bp, 19 predicted proteins | sample 1539691 | NCBI WGS metagenome assembly OCTX01 (sample SAMN02144231, study PRJEB22623) | gut metagenome | biome: sheep rumen | host: Ovis aries | place: New Zealand
AGCCAAGGCGGAGGACTTCTCTGGCTGAAAGACATTGCCGAAAAGCGCAAATTTCAGTGCAGCGTGTTTCATATCTTTTAAATAAATGTATATATAACCGACTTGGAAAAAATGTTATCTTTGCATAAGATTAGCAAAGATAATAAAAATAACCCAAGATATGACAAGGCTAAGTGTAAATATTAATAAAGTCGCAACCTTGCGCAATGCACGCGGAGGCAATAATCCTAATGTACTCCAAGTGGCGTTAGACTGTGAGTTGTATGGCGCGCAAGGCATTACAGTGCATCCGCGTCCTGATGAGAGACACATACGCTATCAGGATGTGTTGGATTTGAAACCCGCCCTGCGCACAGAGTTTAATATAGAAGGTTACCCGGTGCAGAGTTTTATGGATCTCGTGTGCAAAGTGCAGCCTGCTCAGGTGACGCTGGTACCGGATGCGCCAGACCAGATTACGTCTAACCATGGATGGGATACGCGAACTTACAAGACAATGCTTCGCCATCTGGTATCGGTGTTTAAGGAAAACGGCATACGCACATCTCTGTTTGTCGACCCAGACATAACCATGGTGGATTATGCTGCAGAAACGGGGTGCGACCGTGTGGAGTTGTATACTGCGCCATATGCGGAGATGTATGCCGCCAACAGAGAGCAAGCGGTTGAACCTTATGTCAAAGCCGCAGAGGAAGCCAAGAGGACGGGACTCGGACTTAATGCCGGGCATGACCTCAGTCTGGAGAATCTGAAGTTTTTTCATCAGGTTATTCCATGGCTGGATGAAGTGAGTATAGGACATGCGCTGATATGCGATGCCTTGTATCTCGGGCTTAAGGAAACTATATCTCAATATTTGAAATGCCTGCAATAAATATGGAAGTATCATTATTTTTAGGACAGGGTTTCGAGGAAATAGAGGCCAACACACCGATATGTTTTTTGCGTCACGCCGGTATATCATTGCAGACTGTGTCGGTGACAGGGGAGAAAGTAGTGACGGGAGCGCATGGCGTACCTGTTGTTGCTGACGTGTTGTTTGAGGACGCAGATTTTACTGACACAAAGTTGTTAGTGTTGCCCGGTGGAGTGCCGGGTGCGGAAAATTTATCCAAACATCAGGGCCTATGCGATTTGGTCAGACAGTTTGTGTCTCAAGGTAAATTTGTCGCTGCAATATGCGCCGGGCCGATGGTGCTTGGGAAACAGGGCCTGTTAAAAGACAGGACTATTGTGTGCTATCCGGGTTTTGAGACATTCATGTCAGGCGCGAAAGTGGTCAAAGATAAGGCATCAGTGACTGACGGCAATATCATTACTGCTAACGGACCGGGCTCGGCAATGCTCTTTTCGTATAACATCGCAAAAGAACTGAGGGGAGAGGAAGCTGCACGCAGTATGGCTGACGACATGATGGTTAATTATTTCTGATGGATAAATACTTTGTAGTTGTCGCCGGTGGCAAAGGCTTGCGCATGGGAAGCGATATCCCCAAACAGTTTATTGAACTTCGTGGATTGCCGATATTGATGCGCACTATTTTAAGATTGCGCCAAAGTGCACCTGAAAGCCGCTTCATACTCGTGCTTCCGCAGGAGCATATCGCCATGTGGGATACTCTGGTACGAGAAAAAAACTTTGATGTCCCAGTGCGGATAGTTGCAGGTGGAGCGACACGTTTCCTTTCTGTAAAAAATGGTTTGGATGCAATAGAAGATAGTGACAGTTTAGTCGCAGTGCATGATGGCGTGAGGCCATTTGTGGCGGAGGAGGTCGTGAGACAATGCTTCCAAAGGGCAGAGGAACGAGGAGCAGCCATACCTGTAATTCGCCCCGTGGAGTCTGTGAGAATAGATAACAATGAAGGTGAGAATGTCCCGTTTGACAGAGATAAATGCTACTTGGTGCAGACACCCCAGACCTTCAGGACGAGTCTTCTGAAAGAAGCATATCAGCAGTCCTATCAGCCCTCGTTCACGGATGACGCTTCCGTGGTTGAGGCCATGGGTGTGCATGTGACACTGGTCGGGGGCAATCGTGAAAATATAAAGATAACTACACAGCATGATTTGCGTATTGCAGAGATATTGATAGACTGATAAGAGGAAAATATATATATGTACGACATATTGTCACAAGATGTCATGTACCTTCATGGTGTAGGTCCAAAGAGGGTGAAAATCTTTAACAAGGATTTAGAGATTTTCTCTCTCCGTGACTTGTTGTATTATTTTCCGTACAGATATATAGACCGCTCCCGTATATACCAGATTTGCGAACTTGAAGAAGAAATGCCTTATGTGCAAATCAGGGGACAGATAAAACTCATGAATGAAATTGGTATCGGTCGCAAGAAGCGTCTCGAAGCCATATTTGACGATGGTTCCGGTATAATAAAATTGGTATGGTTTGGCGGGATTAATTACGTGAAGAAAAAATTACAGCTCCATACAGACTACCTGGTGTTTGGGAAACCTACGGTTTTTAACCATGAGATAAACGTGACGCAGCCAGAGATGACCCTGTTGAGTAAGACGCCCAATATAGACAGTCTGACGAAATTGCGTCCCGTTTACAGGCTGACAGAGTCAATGAAAAACTCAGGTATCACGTCAGGTGTCATAGAGCAAATGGAAAGGGATGTCTTTGCGAAACTGACTAACACACACATTCCAGAGACACTTCCAGAGTCATTCTGCAAGAAATATGACCTGATGAGTCTGGAAAACGCTTTGCGTGAAATACATTTCCCTTCGGATATGCGTATGGTGGAGTTGGCAGAACGACGCCTGAAGTTTGAGGAGCTGTTTTATGTTCAGCTTGACATTCTGAATTATGCGGACCAGCGTTCCAAAAAATACAAGGGATTTGTCTTTTCAAAGATTGGTGACAGATTCATGACTTTCTATAATGAGCATTTGCCGTTTGAACTGACCAACGCCCAAAAAAGAGTTATGAAAGAGATACGCCGAGACCTGGGCAGTGGTTTGCAGATGAATCGTCTCTTGCAGGGGGATGTGGGCAGTGGCAAGACCATAGTGGCGTTGATGACGATGCTCATAGCTCTGGACAATGGTTATCAGGCTTGCATCATGGCCCCGACCGAAATATTGGCGGAACAGCACTTTGCGACCGTGAAGCGGATACTTGGTGACATGGACGTTCGTGTGGAGTTGTTGACTGGTGTCATACAGGGCAAACGTCGGAATAAAGTGCTCGAGGGCGTTACTTCGGGTGAGGTTGATATCCTTATCGGAACGCATGCCTTGCTGGGCGATATTGTTAATTTCAAAAACTTTGGTTTGGCGATAATTGATGAGCAACATCGCTTCGGCGTTGAGCAGCGTGCTAAATTGTGGAAGAAGAATGATTCGCCTCCTCATATCCTGGTCATGACGGCAACTCCCATACCGCGGACGCTGGCGATGACAGTATATGGAGACTTGGCCGTGTCGGTTATAGACGAATTACCGCCGGGACGCAAATCGGTCAAAACGCTGCATTATTATGATGACTCAGAGGATAAACTGGTTAACCTCGTCAGAAGTGAGATAGAAAAAGGCAGGCAGGCCTATTATGTATTTCCGCTTATAGAAGAAAGCGAAAAGAGTGATCTCCTCGATTTGGAAAACGGGTTTAAACATATCTGTATGCTCTTTCCTGAATTAAAAGTTGCCAAATTGCATGGTCGGATGAAAGAGGCGGAGAAAAATGAAGTTATGGATTGTTTCAAGCGTGGTGAATTTCATATACTTGTGTCAACGACAGTCATCGAAGTCGGCGTAGATGTACCTAATGCCTCCATTATGATTGTGATGAACGCTAATAGATTCGGTTTGGCGCAACTTCACCAGTTGAGAGGCAGAGTGGGGCGTGGCGCGCAACAATCCTATTGCATCCTTCAGACAGGTCATAAATTGTCGGAGGTGTCGGTAAAGCGGCTGGAGACGATGGTGGAGTCGACAGACGGATTCTACATTGCAGAAGAGGACTTGAAACTGAGAGGTCCTGGCGTGTTGGAAGGAACGCAACAGAGTGGCGTCATCTTTGACATGAAAATAGCCAATGTTATCAAAGACAATGGTTTGCTTATTGAGGCACGAGGCGCTGCGATGGAACTGTTGAAGACTGATCCGGACAGAAACTTACCAGCCAATGACGTCATTTGGAAGCAAATGTTGCGGAAACATAAATTAACTGTCGATTTGTCTAATATTTCTTAAAAAACACGAAAAGAGGCCAATTTGTTTGGTCAGTTCAAAATAAATGCCTATATTTGCTTGTCTAACAAAATAAGGACACCTTAATATAAGCAAACAAACTCATGAGTTTTAATATATTCAAATCGTTAACTTTATTTATATGTATTAATTTGACGGCCAATGCTTATGCGCAGGATTTGATGGCGCGTCAGGCTCCTGTTGACAGAAAGTTGAAAGCGGTTGATTCCGTTTCCCTCCAACGAGCCATCCGTCAGGAAATGTCAGAAATCGTTTCAGATATTTATCCCAGTTGGTCAAATCAATACGTTAATGCATATAAAGACATTGACAGACCCAATACATTCCCTATAGACTTGCGTGGTTTCTCTATGCCGACCACAAGCCGGTTGATAACATCACGCTACGGTTACCGCCGTTCGTTCCGTCGTTTCCACTATGGTCTGGATATCAAGGTTTATACTGGTGACACCATTTACGCTGCATTCAGCGGTAAGGCGCGTATCGTCAGTTACGAGCGCAGAGGATACGGCTATTACATTGTTTTGCGTCATTCCAACGGATTGGAGACTGTCTATGGTCACCTCTCCAAGCAACTCATTTCCGAGAATGATGTAGTTAAGTCGGGAGATCCTATAGGCTTGGGTGGAAGTACAGGTCGATCAACGGGTGCTCATTTGCATTTTGAAACCCGCCTGTTGGGCGAGCCAATCAATCCGGAACTGCTCTTTGATTTTCCCAATCAGGATGTGACATGTGACGTGTACACATATCACAACAAAGGGAAGAATAACATGAATGATGTTCCTGCTGATTGGGATGACGATGTTGCATCTGTAAATGAGTCTGCTGCAATGGAGATGGTAAATGTGGACGATGGAGACAATAGCGAGGGTAAGCAAGCAAGTTCGACTCGTTCCAGTCGTTCGTTCTATCATAAAGTTAAGTCGGGAGACAACCTGTACAACATTGCCAAAAAGAATAACATGACAGTAAAACAGCTATGTGCATTGAATGGTATTTCTTCCAGGACTAAATTACGTCCGGGACAAATCCTGAAGATGCGATAGATGTATAATTTATAGGTAGACAGAAAGGACGACTTCAAGAAGTTGTCCTTTCTGTTGTATTATAAATTAATTTAGCTAATTAGTTTCATAAAACTTGGTGTAGGGACCCATTGCAGGGTCTTGCTTCAAGAACATCGACACACCATGCACCTTCTCTCCTGTCACAGTGAAGTTGGTATATGAGAAATTCCAATCAAAATAACACTTTCATTAGAATAGCATTCAACTTTAGCTAGTAATATATTCCCTAAAGAAAGTTTAAGCAGTTCGTGCAATGATTATTTTTGCAATGCCTCTTTCAGTTTTATTATGGCTTCTTTTGCGTTTGCACATTCTGCTGTCAGACGGACAAATTTGCTTCCGATAATTGCGCCGTTGGCATATTGCTGCGCTGCAGAGAAAGTCTTTTTATTTGAAATACCAAAACCGACAAGTGTGGGATTTTTCAGATTCATGTTCTTAATACGTGCGAAATAGTTGAGGGTGTCTCGGTTGTATTCATCCTGAGTGCCTGTTGTCGCATCGCTGGAAACTTCATAAATAAATCCATCAGTGTTTTTGTCAATAAGACGGATACGCTGCTCGGAAGTCTCTGGTGTGATGAGCATAATGATGTGAATATTGTATTTCTCTGCAAGGGGTTTGTAGTCATGCAAATATTCATCAAAAGGCAAGTCGGGAATAATTACACCGTCAATGCCACATACTTTGCAACTTTGGCAGAACTTCTCAAAGCCATATTGGTATATTACGTTAAGATAGCCCATTAATACCAATGGCATGATAACGGTTCTCCTGATATTCTTGAGTTGTTCAAAGAGTATAGCCAATGTCATGCCGTTTTTCAGCGATTGCGTCGCAGCCGATTGAATTACAGGTCCGTCAGCCATTGGGTCGCTGAATGGAATACCTATTTCAACCATGTCAATGCCTTCGTCTTGAAGAGCTTGAATTGTGGGAACTGTGCTATCTAAGGAAGGGTAGCCTGCACAGAAATAAAGGTCTAAAATGCCATATGGCTTCTCTTGAAATAATTGATTAATTCTATTCATTTTTGATAATTAGTTATTTTTACGAAATTCGTTGATAAAAAGTTGCAACTTGTCAACCGACTTTAATGCCGGTGCAATTTCAAACTGGCTGTTCAAATCTACGCCGACAAATTGTGGATGGCGAAATGCCTTAATTGAAGTCAGATGTTCAGGACCCAAACCTCCGCTGAGCAGGAAGGGTGTATGTCCTGAATAGTTGTGAAGAATATTGTGGTCGTAGACTTTGCCGCTACCGCCATAAATATCGCTAAATGAGTCAAAGAGGAAATAGTCAATATAGGGCTCATAGGCTGAAGTGTTCTTAAAAATAGTGTCATCTTTAACACCGAAAGCTTTGATGACTTTCTTGCCTGTTATTTTTCGAATGGCAGAACATAGCTTCGGACTTTCATCGCCATGTAATTGGACATAATCCAAAGAAAAATTTTGTACTCGTTGCGTGATAAAGTCCATGTCCGCATTAACAAAGACACCGACACGCTGGACAGTAGAAGGCAAATAGGTCGGAATGTCTTCCACATAGCGTGGTGAGGGAGGGTAGAAAATAAACCCCATCCAATCAATATGAAGTTGCTCAACGTGTCGGATGTTCAAGGCATCCCGCATACCGCAGACTTTGATAATCATAGTTCTTGAATTAACTTTTCCAGAGCTTTGGCTGGCTGCGGATGTTTCATGAAGTGCTCACCCATGAGAAATCCTTGGAAACCTGCCTTACGGAGAAGTCGCAGGTCAGAGGAAGTCTTAAGGCCGCTCTCGGAAATCTTAATGTATTCATCAGGGACGCGTCCAACAAGCCGGAGGGAAGTTTGAATATCGCTCTTGAAAATCTTTAAATCACGATTATTTACACCAATGACGGTGACCCCGTCGCAAATATAGTCTAAGTCTCTTTCTTCGTGAATTTCAAGCAGGACATCCATTTCCAGCTCTTTCGCCTTATAAGCGAGTTGACGACAATCTTTGATGGTCAGACATGCCGCAATGAGTAAGATGGCATCAGCGCCTACCTTTTTTGCTTCGAAGACTTGGTATTCGTCAAGGATGAAGTCTTTGCGAAGGATAGGGATATTAATAATAGGTCTCATTTGTGCAATATAATCAAGTGAACCGCCAAAATAGGGCTTATCTGTGAGAATAGAAATGGCAGTAGCCCCATTTGCCTGATAATTTGGAACGACATCCTTAGGTTGGAGTTCTTGTCTTATCCATCCTAAAGAAGGCGATTTCCGCTTAAACTCAGCGATGATACCCGTAGCAGAAGCACTTAAAGCTTTAGTAAGAGAATGGTGATCAATGCTGCCGTTTGCCATAAGAGTGTCAACTTCCTTGTATAGTGTGCTCGCAGGAATACGCTGTTTGATACCAATAATATCGTAGCGTTTTTGATTACATATTTCTTCAAGAATGTTCGTCATATAATTGTCAGCTATTGAATTCAACAAACTTTTTGAATACAGACAGAGCTTTTTTGCTTTCAAGTGACTCACGTGCAATTTCCACAGACTCTTCGACAGACATATTTTTGTCCATGATACTGATGCCACATGCAGCATTGGCGATTACGGCGTTCTTTTGTTGATTAGAAGCGGTCCCGTTCAGGACATTGTCAAAAATGATTTTGGCATCATCGGCAGTATTACCACCATAAATGTCCTTTTTTTCAATATACGTCATTCCTAAATCAACAGGTGTCAGAACCTTTTCAAAGTTGTTGGTGCAAATCTTAAATCCGCTGGTCAAGGAAATCTCGTCATAGCCATCATAACTTGTGATGACGCCATAGTTGTCGCCAATTTTCTGGTGTACATTGACGTATAAACGTAGCTGGGCCTGGTTTGCAGTGCCATGAAGAGAGTTTTTTGGCCGACACGGATTAACCAGAGGACCGAGTAGATTAAAGCATGTGGGTATTCCCAAAGCTTTACGCGTAGGTCCGACGAACTTCATGCCATAGGCAAATAGGGGAGCGTGAAAATAGCATACGCCGGTGGTCTCAAGACTTTTCTTGAGTTTGTCGCTGTCATCTGTGAATTTTACGCCATGCTTTTCAAGAACGTTACTTGCGCCACTTACAGAGGAACTACCGTTGTTGCCGTGTTTAGTGACAGGATAGCCTGCTCCGGCGATGACAAATGCAGAACAGGTAGAGATATTAAATGTATTCTTTCCATCACCGCCGGTGCCGACAATATCGAGTGTGTCGTAATCACTAAAATCCAAGTATTTCCCAGTCTCAAGCAAGCCTTGTCGGAAACCGAGGATTTCATCTACGGTAACGCCGTACGTTTGCAATGCCATGAGTAGGGCGGCAATTTGTTGAACATTATATTTTTCTTCAACAATGTTGAGCATAATCTGATGAGTATCTTCCTGCTGAAGTGTCTCGCCTTCTACAAGTTTCAATAAATATTCTTTCATAATGTTATAAATTAATGTTTTAACCAGTTGCTGATAATTTGTTGTCCTTCGGGAGTAAGAATTGATTCTGGGTGGAACTGGATGCCCCGAATGTCAAAATATTGATGCTTTAGTGCCATAATCTCTCCGTTTGCACTTTTGGAAAGGACACTTAAATCTTTTGGGAAATCTGTATTGGACACAATCCAAGAATGATAACGTCCCACCTGAATACTTTGACTCAAGCCTTCAAAGATATAGTCTTTTGTGTCAATTGTCACTGGAGTTTGAACCCCGTGATAAACTTCTGTCAAGTTAATGAGTTTCGCACCAAAATACTGACCGATAGCTTGATGGCCGAGGCAGACTCCGAGAATTGGTTTGATATTTTTGTACGTATCAATGACCTTGAGTGTTAGTCCGGCCTCTTCGGGGATACCTGGTCCTGGAGACAGGATAATTTTGTCTGCATTACGTAGGTCAGCGATATCAAATTTGTCATTACGCAGTACTGTTACGTCTGCGTTTAGACTCTTCACAAGATGGGAGAGATTATACGTGAAAGAGTCGTAATTGTCTATGATATATATATTCATTTTAATTGTAATTAAATTTTAAATACCTTTATCTGCAAGTTCAATGGCTTTTCGTAAGGCTCCGAGTTTGTGGTTTACCTCTTGTAATTCATATTCTTCATCACTCTTTGCTACAACACCGCTACCTGCTTGAAACCAAAGTTCTCCGTTGCGGCTTACAAAAGAACGGATGATAATGGCTTGATTCATCTGTCCGTCTAATCCTACAAAACCGATACAGCCTGCATAAGCTCCGCGGCTATGTGGCTCTAATCTGCTAATGATTTTCATTGCCTCAATTTTGGGCGCTCCCGACAATGTGCCTGCGGGGAAAGTGTCAATAAATGTTTTGAACCCTACAGCGTTGTTATCCATCTCTCCTGAGACGCGACTGACTAAATGAATGACATGGCTATAATACTGCATATCTTTGTATTTCTCTACTTTGACATTGTGGCAGTTGCGGCTTAAATCGTTTCTCGCCAAGTCTACAAGCATGACATGTTCTGCATTTTCCTTAGGGTCTTGACGGAGATATTCTGCATTTTTCTTGTCTTGTTCATTGTCACCTGTATGTGGTACAGTTCCTGCTATCGGGTCTATATAGGCCGTCCGGCCTTGTATGCAACAATGTGTCTCTGGTGAACTGCCGAAAATACGGAAGCCACCAAAATCAAAATAAAAGAGGTAAGGTGATGGATTTATGCACCTTAAGGCACGATAAAGATTTAAGTCATCACCAGTGTATTTCTGTATAAAACGGCGACTCGGTACGATTTGAAATACATCTCCTCGCAGGCAATGTTCGATGCATTGCCGTATATTAGACTTGTATTCTTCATCGGTTACTGTACTATAGCAGGAGCCGCATGAATGAAACTCGTATGTCGGTGGATTTGGACTGTTGAGTAAAATTTGTATTTTGTCTAAATTGTCTTTTTCTCCTTCAGTTGTCAGCTCAACCAAATCAAGAGTCTCTCCGTGATGGTTGAAGACTAAAATGTTTTTGTAGAGGATATACATGATGTCAGCCGCATCGTTTTTCTCTATAGTTTCTTCTTTCACGGGGATATTCTCAAAATAGCGTACGGCATCAAAGGCGGTATAACCATATAGGCCACAATAGTTTTTGTTGTCACCTTTAATCTCAAACAGTGAGAAAAACTCTTGAAAGGCTTGTTCTACAGGATAGCCAGGTGTGATACCCTTAACTTCTTTTTTGCCGTCAGGCAGCGACATTGTCACTTGTCCATGTGCAACGGCAATATATGCTATAGGGTTAAAGCATATAAAAGAACGGCTATTGATTTCACTTTGATAGTCGGAACACTCCAAAAGGCAGCTTTGTGTGTAGATGTCGCGTATCTTTATATAACTATTTACTGGAGTGTACCTGTCTGCAAGTATGCGTCTCTGTGCAACGTTAAAAGTATAATTTGCCATAATGTTTTGTTTTAAGTAAGAGTAATATATTATGCGTAGTCTCTGTATTTGAAAAATGTCTGCATGTCTTTGTCACCGCGCCCGCTTACAGTTAGTACGACAACATCACTTTTCTTGAATTTTATTTTAGGAAGGACAGCCAGAATATGTGCTGACTCCAAAGCAGGGATGATGCCTTCAAGACGAGTTAATTCATATGCTGCGCGTACGGCTTCGTCATCATTGATAGAGTATACCTGGGCTCGTCCTGTCTGTGCGAGATGAGCATGTACAGGTCCGATTCCAGGGTAGTCCAGACCGGCAGAGATGGAAAAAGGTTCTTTGACTTGTCCGTCTGCTGTTTGGAGTACAAGTGTCTTGCTACCATGCAGTATGCCTACGGAACCACTGTGTATGGTTGCTGCTGTAAACGGTGTATTCCATCCTTGTCCTCCGGCTTCTGCGGCTATTAGTTTGACCCGAGTGTCCTCAAGATAAAAGTAAAATGTTCCTATGGCGTTTGAACCGCCGCCGACACACGCCATAAGGTAATCGGGATGATCTTTGCCTGTCTTGTCATGGAGTTGTACTTTTATTTCTTCACTTATAATACTCTGCAAGCGGGCAACAATGTCAGGGTAGGGATGAGGTCCAACTGCAGACCCCATAACATAAAACGTGTCTTTTGGGTGACAGCACCAGTCGCGTATAGCTTCGTTGACAGCATCTTTCAAGGTCATATTACCGCTTGTTACGCTGGAGACTGTTGCTCCCAGCATTTTCATTCGTTCTACATTGGGCATTTGGCGTTGTATGTCTGTTTCGCCCATATAGATGGTACATGGCATATTCATTAGGGCGCATACAGTTGCTGTTGCTACACCATGTTGTCCTGCACCTGTTTCTGCGATTATGCGTGTTTTCCCCATTTGTTTCGCCAAGAGTACTTGTCCAATGGCATTGTTGATTTTGTGCGCACCTGTGTGATTGAGGTCTTCACGCTTCAGAAGGATACGTGCGTTGTATTTATTACTGAGCCGTTTTGCTTCATAGAGCGGACTGGGTCGTCCGACATAATCTTTAAGTAACGCTCTGTACTCTTTTTGAAAATCATCGCTCTCAAGTAAACCGATGTAGGCGTGTTTTAATTCTTCGATGCATTTGTATAGAACTTCTGGAACGTACGCGCCGCCAAAGTCACCGTAATAACCATTTTCGCTAATTTTGTAAGTGTCCATGTTTTTTGTATTTTGTTGTAATATATTTTTGTGTATAAAGAACAAGGACCTGCTCTGTGAGAGAGCAGGTCCTTGCTGAATTTTGTATATGTTTATTGTAATTAACTTAGGGTATGACTGACTCGACTCACAATTTTTAATTCTGAGTTCTGCCACCACCAAAAGTTAATGCTACAATTCTTCATTTGTTCTGTTGATTTCGTTGCAAAATTAAAATAAAAATTTAATTTACGTATCAAAATGTAGATTTTTTAGGAAAATTATTTATATGTCCATGTGATTTCGTTAGCAGTGCCGTCAGGTGCGACAACTCTGAAGGTATCTTGTAATCTTTCTTTCTTGATGTTCTTGAATGTCCAGATGACTCCGCTACGTTCACCGCTTGTCGTCAGTGTTGACACAATTTTGTCGTTTTGGTATAACGTGAGGGAAGTAGCGTTACTATATACTTTAATGTCTACAGGTTTGTCTTTGGGATAGTATTTAAGTCGACGACTTGTAATATAGACAGTTGTTTCTTTCTTGTTCCACCAGGATTTATAGAGATAGAAGACATCTTTTTTTGTTTTACGGTTACGGGTGACGAGACCTTTGTCATTGGTGTATTTTCTGTAGTCGTTTTGTGTAAAAACAATGCCGTCGTCAGAGTCCATGAAACCTTCCTGTCGGTTGGCAACGGGGAAATCGTACATTATCCATAGGGAAGTGAAGTTTAGGAAAGGCATATCCATAATCTGTCTGATGTGACTTTCATGGATGAGATTACCATATTCTTCGTAGTGACGTGTATCGTCTTTTCTGTTGGCCATCATGATAGAATCAGTGGTGTGACAAAATGGGTTGATGCCACCGCCGTACTCAGCGACATTGCATATGCCCATTTTGTCATGGATGTAATTCATGTCCTTGCTGAAGACATCAAAATTAAACGTGTTTACATACCAGCCGTTATAACGATTCTCTGAGTAGTAGTCTGCTTCCAGTTTATCATAGCCCTTGTATTTGAATATACTGCATTCGGTTAATCCGACATAGCGGTAAGGGTCCAAAGTCTTGCTGAGTTTATGAAGAGCAGCGGTATTATCTTGTAGCTTTTGTACATCGAGCTTGCCTTGTAACCATGGTTTATTCCCCCAGTTTTGAACCTCGTTCCACATGCCCCAAAATATTATTGAAGGATGATTGTAGAGGTTGTGTATCATTTCTTTCATCTGATTTCTGATAGTACTGAAATATTCTTCGGTGGCATATTCTCCACAGACATTTACCCAAGGTATTTCTGTCTGAACGACAATACCGAGACTATCGCAAAGCCGAAATGCGATATCACGGTGCGGATAGTGTGCCAGACGTAGAAAGTTTGCTCCCAGTTCTTTTATGTTTTCGAAATCTTTATAAAAGTCACTTGTGGAGAGAGCTGACGCCTTGTTTTCTGTGTCCTGATGCATGGCTACTCCGCGTAGTGGGTAAGGCCTGCCGTTAAGAAAAAAACCGTCGTTAGGTGTCATTTTGTAGAACCGATAACCTACTTTTGTGCTGGCAATATCCAAAATGTTGTTCTTCGTATCTTTAATGGTGAGTGATAAGTCGTAGAGGTATGGATCTTCCAGACCATTCCATAGATGTGGTCTGTCAAGGTTAAACTCATATTGAAATGTTGTTCCTGTATTGCCGTCAATTGTTTTCTCTATCTCGTTTTTATAGCATATAGCACCTTTTTGACTTGTTAAAACGATGGCTATTTTGATTTGTTTCTTCTGCTCTGACGCATTCTGTATCTTAGTGGCAATGGCGGTCTTGGCGGCATCGCTGGATACACTGGGCGTGCTGACGTGCATACGGTAAGGACCATAGTTGGAAGGGGAGAAGTACACCTCGTTCATCTCTAATAGGTGTGCAGGATTATGGAGTCCGTTGTTCTTGTTAAAGTCCGAGGCGACAGGGATGAGATTAACGTTTTCGTGGTTATCACATACAACGGTTATCTCATTGTCTCCGTTGTGGAGATGGCTCTGTATGGGTACGGTGAATGCTGTGTATCCTCCCATGTGTTTTGTCGTTAAATAGCTGTTTACATATATATCGGCAGCTTGTGCTGCACCTTCAAACAGAAGGAAATGTGGCTTGGATGTTTGATTTTTTTCAAGGTGGATTGTTGTTTTGTAATAAGTAAGTCCGCGATAATATTGCGGCGAATGGCCATCAATGGCGTTACAAGAGTGTGGAATCGTGACCATCTCCCAGTTTTTATTATCTTTGGAGAAATACCATCTGTCAAGTGTGCGTTGATTGTATGCCATCCGTTGTGCGCTGATGGATGATGTGATTGTCACGAAAAAGGTGATGAGTTTTATAAATCTTTTCATGTGTGTTGTTTTTTTAAGACAAAGATGATATTTCTCGGGCTATATCCAGGAATTTCTTCCGTTATTAGAAAAAAAAAGCTGCTTTTCAGCAGCATAACTTCAAAAAAACAAAAAACAAGAGTGTCTTTCAACTCGTGGGCGTTGACGGATTCGAACCGCCGACCCTCTGCTTGTAAGGCAGATGCTCTAAACCAGCTGAGCTAAACGCCCTTATATAGATGCCATTCGTAGAAAAGTGGGCGTTGACGGATTCGAACCGCCGACCCTCTGCTTGTAAGGCAGATGCTCTAAACCAGCTGAGCTAAACGCCCTTTCCCGTTAAGGCGATGCAAAAGTACAACATATTTTTTAATTCAACATATTTTTTGTGAGAAAATTCTTGTTTTTTTCTTGCAGGCTTCTTTTATGAGATGTTTTATATCTTTTTGCCGAAACACTTATTCTGACAAATACTTTCTTTAAGAAAAATTTTTTTTCGTCAATGTATTAAATGGTTACTTGATTTTTATAAATTCTTTCTTTAAAAATGTTCTGCAATGTCAAGATAAAATGATTACTTTTGTATGATGATTGATTTAAACAGACATATAGAATTACTTCTTCTGGATAATGACTGTGTGATTCTTCCAGGCTTGGGCGGTTTTGTCGTTCACAACGAACCGGCTAAGTTTGACGAAGGGTCAAAAGTCTTATATCCGCCTTTCCGTTCAATAGGGTTTAACAGCCAACTGAATGTTAATGACGGCTTGCTGGTGCAATCACTGATGCAGATTTATGATACAGACTATTCCACAGCTTACCAATTGTGTGAGGATGAAATCAGACGTATCAAGTCTAATCTGCAAAATCAGGGAATGTGGTGTTTTGACACGTTAGGCACGTTATACTTAAATGATGATGGTAACTATGAGTTTAAGCCTCTTGACGAGAGTGGCATTGCATCTCCATTGTTGTATGGCTTGGATGCATTGAGTCTGACGCCGTTTGAGTATGCTGTTACCCCAATGGAGTCAGCCTCAGTAAGTGTTGCAGACATCACATCTGAAACTCCCTCGGAGAACGACGACGAAGAACTGTATATTGAAAGTCCTTCTATGTGGCGCTATCATGCCAAGTCTGCTCTCAAATATGCTGCAATTTTTATAGGTGTATTCTTACTCTTCTTCGCATCCTCGCTTCCTGTTAAGAACGTGAAAATGGCGAATGTAGACCTGTCACATGGCGCACTTTATTCTTTTCCCGTGAAGAGTGCAGTGCAGAATGTCCGCAAATCTTTCACGAATGTTACTCCTGTTGAAGTTCAAAAAACTGCCAGAGTATCCGTCAATGCATCTAAGAAAACAGAAGCTGTGGCTAAAGTACTTTCTGACTCTGTAACACCTCAATCCTATTATACTATTGTTTTGGCCAGCCGCGTTAAACAGTCCAATGCTGAAAGTTATGTCGCCTCGTTGTCTAAAAAAGGTTTTGACAAGGGGGAGATAATGATCAAGGGCAAGATGACTCGCGTAGTATACTCCAAGTACAATACAGAAAATGAAGCATATAATGCTTTACTTTATATGAGAAACCACAGCGGTTCTTTTGAGGATGCGTGGGTGATGCACGTTGCAGATTGATATATGAAAAAGGTAAGGTGTCCTCGTTGCTCTAATCTTATTGCTTTTGATGAAACCGCCTATCCCATAGGTAGGATGTTGGTATTTACATGTCCGGATTGCCAAAAGAGTTTCAAGATAAAGCTCATGCCCAAACAGACTGATCAGGATCAACAGCCGGTAATGGGTACGCTGACTGTGGTAGAAAACACCTTCCACGACAAGCAGACGATACCTCTGTACATGGGTGATAATGTCATAGGACGTTATGTGAAAGGTTCTAAAGCCAATGCGGCATTTCGCACATTAGACCCCAGCATCGACACGACCCACTGTATTGTCAATGTACAGGAAGATAAAAATGGCAAACTGCGTTTCATCTTGCGTGATGCACCGAGCAATACAGGAACATTCTATCAGAACGAAATACTCAAAGACGTGGACAGGGTAGAGATGCACGATCAGACGATTATCACGATTGGCGCAACAACGCTGATTGTCAATATTCCGGAATAAGATTTAATGATGAAGAAATTGTTGGTTATATTGCTGATGTCACTGTGTATGTTCGTGCCAAGTGTCTATGCTCAAAAGCAGGTACCGTCACGGCAAGTTGATTCCCTGAAGTGGCGCATGTTTGAAGGAGAGTTCTATAACAAGGAATACAATATAAAAATATCCCTGAACCTGTATGACGCCGTTCTTGTTGTGCGTCATTATGAGTTTTTGGGTAAGATGAACGGTTATATGTCCGGCACGTTGCATGAGACTTGGTTCTTGACGACTTATGCCATTTCCGGAAACTCCGCCACGCTTCATTTCTCAAACGAGATGGGTTCAGAGGATCAGGAGATAAATATAGTCATGACGGACTCCGTTCACATGACCTATGAGGCTGTTGGCGGCAATGCTATCCGGAAAGCCGTCAATGGCAAGTGGGTAAAACTTCCTGTGAAGATGGAGTTTGAAAGGCGCTTGTTGCCGGCTTTAAAGCCCGAAAGAGATCCAGAGATGCCTCGAACTTTCAGAAAATATTAAATCTCCGGCGGTATATCCGCTATTTCAATTCAACGACAAAGATATTGTCCGTGCTGTTTCCCAGTGGAGGCAGTTGTATAGAGATGCCCTCTTTGTTTTTCTTAAAACTGATGTTGCTGTGATTCTCAAAGCTATAAACGGCTTTGATTTTCTGTGTCACGGGTAAGTCTATCTCTTGAGTGCTTGTGTCAAGGACGTGCAGATAGATGCGTTTGTCCTTCCTTACGCTTATTCCCCAGTCGGCCTTTGGCATGCCTGATGCCGTTGTGCCGTATATTGTCTCGCCATATTGTGCCAGCCATTTGCCTATGCCTTTCAGTCTTTGCAGTGCGGCTACAGGAAGTTCTCCATCAGGTTGCGGACCGATGTTGAGCAGTAAATTGGCATTTTTACCGGCGGCTTCTATAATCAGCCTGACGCAGTCTTTCACAGACTTATAGTCTCTGTCGGCAATCTTGTAGCCCCACATGCCGTTCATTGTCTGGCACATCTCAAGAGGTACATTCTCACTGACTTTTTGCCCTTTGGACAAACCTGCCTTGTTCTCACCGGGGAGGTCTCTTTCAAATATCTGGAAATCTTCACCGTCAATGGCGTGGTGGTGATGATTGTTTCCCACGAGGCAGCCAGGCTGCAGTTTATGGATGTGCGCATACAATTCGTCGAAGCGCCAGTCAAACGGTGTGACATCCTTGGAGTGGTCCCATTCTCCGTCAAACCATATCGCCCCAATCTCACCATAGTTGGTCAGAATCTCTGTCAGTTGGTTTTTCATAAAGGAGAAGTAACTGTCATAATTGCCCTTTTGTGTTCTGACAGGTGTCTTTTCCGCATTGTCCTCCCAGATAAAGTTCGTCCGCCCTATGGGATAATCTGTCCGTTTCCAGTCCATCAGAGAATAATAGATGTGCAGTTTTATCCCATACTTGTGGCAGGCATCGGCCAGTTCTTTCAGGATATCTCTCTTGAATGGCGTGGCGTCCATGATGTCAAAATCAGAATATTTTGTGTCAAACATAGAGAAACCGTCATGGTGGCGCGATGTAAAGGTAATATATTTCACTCCGGCATCTTTAAAGGCCTTCACCCATTCCTCTGCATCAAATCGGCTGGGGTAGAAACCCCGTGATGCCTTGCCGTACTCGTCTCTGTCCAACTTGCCCTTCTGTTGGTACCATTCGCCTTGAGCATACATGCTGTATATGCCCCAATGCAGAAAAATACCAAACTTCTCCTCTGCAAAGTTCTTACGCGCAGCGACGTTCTCCTTGCTGATTTCAGGTGCGGCTGTCGCAACCGAAACGTTAAAACACAAAGCTACCATAAGTATGGTTGTCATGATAGAGGTTCTCATATGCATATTGTTTTGTCTTTAGCAAAGTTATATAAAAATGGAGAAAAAGCAAGAGAAGCATGTGCAATATTTCAAGCCTTGTGGCCGTAGGTGTGAAATATTATTGTAGCTTTTCTCTTCCTTCACTGTGTGGGGGGAATAATTTGAAAATAATTCGCAGTTATATTAATTTTGTTTCTGTTTTTAGTGACAGAGGTATAATTTTTTAATCTGTAATCGCTTCCCCAGTGACTTTGTTTGCAAAGATAAATTGTAAACAGGCAATGTGTTTTGTTTTCGGCATTCAATAATCATGTAGTTTATTACACTAATGTTGAGAGAGTGGATAAGATTTTCTCTTTCTCTTTGCTACCAATAGTGGAGAGACGAAGTAGTGGAAGACCATATATTTCAAGAATATGGTTCTTCATTTCATCACGAAGATGTTGTTCGGTATTCTCATTATGGTAATTGTAGCCGTCTGTCTCGATTGCTAAAATAGGTTTTTTCGTTACATGATTGACAATGAGGAAATCGATATGCGTGCTATAATGGGATATGTATTTTCGCTCGTCCTCCTGTAGCAAAGACCAGTCTTTGACGATACATCTAAGGGGTGTATGGCAGAATATACCTAAATGTGAAAACTCAGAATAATCATGCAAGATGTTTTCTATTAATGAAAAAGTCAGGTTTTCAGAGTCATATTCAGATATATGCCGATGCTTAGCGAGGAAGCTCATACGTTCGGTAGTATAGTTGCTGTAGAGATAATCAAAAATTGAATTGATTTTACTCTCTGTTAAGGAGAAATTATTGTAGGCAATGTAGTCTATCAAGTCCATAATATTGCCTCTGTAATCTTGTTTGTTGCCTGATACGACCAAACAAAATTGTTTTTTTGCACGAGAAATAGCCACATTAAGGAGGTTCGCGTCATCGGCAAATTCTGTAATCTGGTCATCCACAACACTCATGATAATGGTATCCTTCTCTCTTCCTTGGTATTCATGTATGGTGGCTGCTTCAATAGTAGGTATTTGCCTATGGAATTCATCTACCTGTTGATTGTAAGGAGTAATGATGCCAATATCTTCTATATTTTTCAGAGTAGGAAGTACTTCTTGTTTTATAACATCTATCTCACGTTGGTTAAAGTGCCCACGTGTATGATGCCCTGGAGCTGTTTTTATTGCCATCATTACATCTTTATCGTTATGATCTTCTGTCATTATAATAAGATTACCACCATAGAAGCGTTGATTACAGAAGTTGATAATTTTCGGATGACAACGATAATGTTCTTTTAAAAGAGTCTGTGTAACATTAGGTATAATTGAACAAACAGATTGCAGGAAGCTGTAGTTTGCACAATTGTAACCATTCGATACTTTATATTTATCAAAGATTGCATCTAACTTTAGTTTGTCATTCTCAGTTACAACATTTGGCAATTGGAGCGAATCACCAACAATGACTGCATTTTTTGCACATGTGAGAGCTAAAGCACCAGTGTCTATTGAAACCTGTGAAGCCTCGTCCATAATGAGGTAGTCATATATCATACCTGGCACAGATGTCCTTGCAGAGAAAGTTGTGCTGAGTATGACAGGGTACTGATGTAAAAAGTCCTCAGCGCATAATCGCAACTCGCTTACGTCGGAAAATATTCGTCGTGCTTCCTTATGATACTTTTCATATAGTGAACTTTTCAAGACTTTCATGGAATGTGAGGCTAATTTATTACTTAGTACATTTGCATCAATCGAGGCAAGTTGTCCCGTTATATTCTCTATGAGATTTGAAAGTTCTCTAATGCGTCCAAGGTAATACAACGATTGTAATTCTATGATGGTAGGTAAAATATTGCTTTTGTCAAAAGGCGTTTTGATGCCAAGAAGATATTTTCTTGTAAAGTTTATCCGTACCCACTTTAATCGTTCTACGATTCTACCCCAAACGCCTGTTGATGTCATAATATTCTCTTCTGTAAAAGCTTGATAACGAAACCAGAGTTTTAAATAAAGCTCTGGCTTAACACCAACTTTGGTAGTGAAAATGTTTTCTTGAATTTTGTTATCTTGTTTAAAATGCTCCCATTCTAATTCAATGCCCCTTAGTTCTTGCTTTGCAGAAGCTAAGGATTCTTGTAATGAGAATACTTTTTTCACTTGTCGGAGAGTGTCAGCAACAATTCGCTTTTCTTGTAGAAAGCCAGATAGGGGAAGTTCCCATGTCTGTAACTCATCGGGGATCGTTGGTTGATTCTTTATAAATTCTTCTTTGTTTTCTCTACGTCCTAAAGGAGCTGCGATGAAATGTAGTCCATACTTCTCCATTTTCTCCAAAACATTGGTGGTCGCAGAATTGTTATTGGAAACCACTATTACGCTTTTGCCCTGTATGAGAATATTTGTGATGATGTTCAGAATGGTTTGCGTCTTGCCTGTACCCGGTGGTCCTTGGATCACACTGATTTGATTTTCAAAAGCGGCGGTTACGGCCTTTACTTGACTTGAATTGCAACCGAAGGGGAAAATCAGTTTAGGGGCATTGTGCTTACATGATTTGCTTTTTTCGGGATTAAGATAAGGCACTACTGACAATTCGTTGTCAATGAAGTTAATTTGCTCATACAAGGTAGACAGAATGCCACCATGTTCTTCATCTATCCCAAGTTCATTGACATGAGCGATACGCTTTAAATATTCAAAAGTGTTTTTTGCTATATTGTCTGTAAGGCATGATTCTGCCACTTGAATATTGCCGTGAAGAAAGTCTTTGACATGTCCGTTATTGAATGTGATGCGCCAATGGGTCTGATTGCCTTGCTGGAATGATAGAATATCCTCTACATTATGTGTTTCACGACCTGTAATATAAATCTTGCAGTTCATGTGGTCATGCCATACGGCATTATTCAGATAAATAACATCATTATAACGATAATGGTATGTTTTTTGTGAATTTTTGAACTTCACATCATAAACACCATTATTGCCCATTTTGAAACGTTCTATTTGAAGGGCTTTAGGTTGTCCTTTTATTATGATGAAAGGAAGCATGATGAGTTTTAGAATTCCCTATGAATCAATGATATACTCATTAATCTTGATGCGGATGTCATATAGTTCTAGATCTTTAATTTCTTGGTAAAAGTGCCTGTTGTGAGCGTTGCCGAACTTTCCGTCTGTTTCTACGGATATCATAGCCACAAGGCAGAAAACAAGTACAAATTTACGAAAATGTGTGAAAATCCACACTGTGAGTATAAATAATGCAGGGCAATATCACTTTTCCTGCACAGATCACAGTTAATCAAGAAGAAATCTTCCATTAAAACAATAAAGTTCCAATGAAGAAACATTGACGAAACATTTTCAATCTACAATTGTTTTCCTTCTGACTTTGTTTGCAAAGATAAATTGTAATAGGTAAAGTGTTTCGGGCTTTTGGTCTGCAATTAAGCCGTTGTTTTGCTTCCAGGATGACGGCTTTGCTCTACTATGATAGATATATTGATCTGATACGATGCGTGTTCGGTTCCAGCCTTTGGAACTTATGTTCCAGCCGATGGAATGTAAGTTCTATCATTTGGAATGTAGATTCCATCCCGCGGAACGGAGAAGATGTCGGGAGAATGGTTGCGGGTATTCGTGCGGAAGTGGCTCTGCCGACGGCGCAGAACGATAGTCAGCTGTCGTTGGCGTTGATATAAAGACACACATTCTCATCCCATTGGGAAGGGGTGAGAATGTGTGTCAGGAGTCGGTGTATAAGGGACAGGGGGAGGCTATCTGCAGAGTATGTCCAGTATCTGGTCTTGCAGTCCTCGTGTGTTGTTTGCGCCACCATAGGTTACACCGTCATTCATGATGGAGAAGATGAGCAGGTGGCCGTGGGCGCTCTGCGTATAGCCGGCGAGGGCACATGTACCAGAGAGTGTGCCTGTCTTGGCAAAGACTTTACCCTCTGCCGCAGTGCCTTTCATGCGGTTTTCCAGAGTGCCGTCGACACCGCTGATGGGGAGGGCGCGCCTGATTTCCTCGTATAGTTTAGGGCTGTGGCAGATGTGTTTGAGCAGGGCGACCTCTACCTCGGGTGTCACGTAGTTGTAGGGAGACAGCCCGCTGCCGTCAACAAAACGGTAGTCTTCCCGGGTGAAACCCAGAGAGTCAACCAGCGCATTGACATATTGCGTGGAGACTTTTGTGTTGGGATAGGGTATGCCGCTCAGGGTGCCGAGTTGATAGAGGAACGACTCTGCGTATCTGTTGTCGCTGGTTTTCAGACACTGGGGCATGAGAGAGCCCAGTGTGCGGCTCTTTTCCGCCAACAATGTTTTCTTTTCAGGGCAGATGCTGTCCCGGGTTGTCCCTGCTACGCGGATACCTTTGTCAAGCAGTTTCTGGCGCATTACGGTTATAAAAGCCGTGTCTTTGTCCACCAGGAGTGGAGAGAGCAGGGGAAAGTCGTCGCCGGTGTCATCCCAACTCCAGCC
>OCTX011758956.1_pt1 | contig 22807 bp, 26 predicted proteins | sample 1539691 | NCBI WGS metagenome assembly OCTX01 (sample SAMN02144231, study PRJEB22623) | gut metagenome | biome: sheep rumen | host: Ovis aries | place: New Zealand
GAAAAACGAAACTAAGAAAACTACTAAGAAAAAAACATCGATGAAAGATATTATAACAGATATTCTTGTGAAACATCCTAAGACAAGAAGCAATGATATTGAGTTAATTATCTGGTATTGTAAGAAGACAAAGAAATCAACTGATTTGAAGGACTGGGTAAATGATGGTGTAAATACTCTTGAAACCATCAGAAGAACAAGACAGAAACTTCAACAGGAAAATAAAAATCTTCGTGCTCCTACTGATACAGAAAGAGCAAGAAGAGAAAGAGAAAAGATGATTAGAGAGTACATGTTAGGCTAGAAAATTTTCTGGCCTTTTTTCATATTTCTCTTGATTTTTCAGTATAATTATTATATAATATTAAAAAAGGAGAGATAAATATGAAAAAAAGATATTTTAGAAAAGAAGTTGAATATCTGCTCGGTAGTATTCTAATGACAATGTTCATTCTTACCTGTATGGTAAATGATTTTGAACTGAGTTTCCGATTTTTAGCTTTTGCAATAATTTGGTTTGTTATGATGTTTATTCTTTATCATCTGCTAAGAAAATATGGTCGTGGAAGATTTTTTGAGGAGGATTAGATTTTGAATGCAGTAATTTTCAGTCAACTGTTTGTCAAAGACAATAATATACACTTCAATACTCCTAAAGATGTAAAATATTTTATGGAAATGTTTGGAAAATTGAGTGATGAGGAAAAAGATATTTTCCGAGATATGATGCAGTTAAATGAGACGCAGATGGACTGGGATTTCGATGAGAACGAACCAATTGCCATATCAATTTAAAAAATAGGGTAGACACTTTAATGTCTACCCTTTTAATTTAATTAAAGTTTTTCTGGTGTATCTCATTGAGACAGTTATACCAGAATACAAAGTCTGCAGAGTTATAGGTTTGTCGAAGATTTTCGATTACAAACTTATCCAGACAGACTCGAATGAACTCACTACCACGAAGTGTATCGGCAGGAATACCTTGAATATTTAGATTATTACGAAGTGTAATTATTATGGTTTCTATGACTTCATCAACATATTCAGAATCACAATGAAGTTTACCAGAAACAAATTTATTAAAGATATCACCAATAACCGCAAGATTTGTATCAATGTTATCAAAAATTGGATTTTTTATGACATGATTTAAACATGTTATGAGATTTTCATATGTTGTTTGTTTGACATTTTTCTCAAAATTTGTCGATAGACGTTGAATGAGACCAATTGTAAGAGTAAAATTATTATCTTCTACGAAACTATCTTCAAAACTTTTACAAATTGTGTTATAAGTATTAAGAAGTTTTCCCTTATTTGTAATAATTGCCAAAACATTTCCTTCATCGTGTCCATTTAATGGAACAGCATAAAATTTTATACCTAAATTATTTAGCAGTGAACAAAGGTCTTTTTCATTAAATACATAGAATGGTACTATTAGTGTTTTACCTTCCTGAGTAAAAAGACGAAAACCGCTTTTAAAAATGAGTTCAGAAGTTTCTTTAGTGCACTTCCTGACGATAATTTTGTTGTTTTTTATTAACATTGATACCTCCAAAAACTAAACTAAACAAAAATTATTGTGGGAAGAAATATCGAAAGAAGGATGAAAAAAGACAAAGAGAACAGCGTATAATTATGACAAGCATATATTCCTTCCCACAATAATTAAATATGACTTTAAAATTGGTCATATTTAATTATATAAATATAAGGAGTAAAAAATATGGCTCGAGATGAATTTGATGTAAAATATGATATGGGTACATATCTTTTAGTTGCAAAATCAATTGATAAATACGGTCTTGGACTTGATGCTTCGGTTAAGGATATCCCTGAACAGGCTTTCGAAGACATCGATGGCATGTCAAGATATCAAGTTTTTGATAGAATTTTAAAATATGAGGGCATCTACGGATACACAGACAAAATCATCGAATGGATAGAAGATATTTACAAGGTTGAGCTTAAATAGGAGGATTTTATTATGAATTATGGAATAACAGTAAAACAGCTTGCTGAATTTTGTGCAGATGAAATTGCTAAAGGCAATGGAAATAAAAAAGTTTTAATAAGTTCTGATGATGAGGGAAATGATTTTCATGTTTTATTTTATGGTTTTACCTCAGATAAAAAAGAAATAAAAGAAATAAATGAATATACGGGATTTCTTAATGATGAAGTTACAGCAGATAAAGTTGTTCTTTTAGGATAAAAGATAAGAAAGGAAAAATTAATTATGAAGAAAAATAATAATGGTTTTACCCTTATTGAGCTATTATTTGTGGTTGCCATTATTTCAATTTTAATGACAATCGTGTTGCCAATACTCAATACAGCATTTGAAAAGAGTAGACAGGCTACAGACCTTGCAAATATGCGTTCTGCTAAAAGTGCTGCTTTGATTGATTATCTTACAAATGAGTATTCAGAAGAAGTTATTTATTATTTTGATGCTCAATCAGGTAGAATATCTACAACCGAAAGACCTGAAAAGGGATATGGTAAATCAGAAAAGAATGTGTTAGACTTTGATACAATTCTTGAAAATAGTACAGGATATCCAAATAAAAATGGAAGAGCTAATTATGTGACTGTAACAGTAACACCAAATCATCAAGTATTTATTGCTTGGGGTAATGGGGTATCTTTTCATACAATCGATGGTGGAACATTATTCAACAATAATTTTTCCAATGGTCAAAATCAGTATGTGAAGGATGCCAAACAGCAATTGCTCAATGTCGATAATCAGAGTCGAATTAACAATGACCAGGAAGTATTGAATCGTCTTGCACAATACTTAAATAATCTTGATATGAATTCTGAAGAAGCAGAAAAAATATTTGGAAATATTCGTCTTCAGAATATTCGTTCGGGAAGAGAAACAACTATGTTTGAATATCAGGTAGATAAAAATGGGGTTGTAAGACTTAGTAATTTTGACACTTCTTATCAACCATATTTTACAAGTATTGGATATTCTCCAACATATGTTTCAAATACTCCTGGTTTGATTCTCAATCCATTGAATTATCGTTCCGATACAACTCTTGGAACAGGAAGCAGAGACTATAACTATGTAAATCAGTATCTGTTCACTTCTGATACTTTTATTGGTGGAAGTATGTCAAATGGAGCTTCGAATCAAATAAAAATTACCTATAAAAATGGTAAGGTAGTCTTGAAGGCAGGAGGACTGACATCCGAATAAGGAGGTATAGCAAATGTCCATCGAAGACATTTTAAAAAAAGTAGATGGTCTTAAACTGACACCGTTGATTCCAACGGTTGTCGTTACTATTCTACTTTTGATTGCACTTCCAAGTGCATTTACACAATATATAAAATTCAATCGACCAGGATATTATTTTGATAATGATACCCATCGATTATTCTACCATTATTACAGCGATTGGTTCATGTTCGTCAATGCCGATTGGCAGGAGTCGGAAGACCCAGAATTGAAAGATTTTGAACACACATATAGTTATAACAGTATCAAATGGTCAGACGCCTTTGATTTTAAAGATTCTGAAATCTATGCTCAAGTAAAAGAAGGAACTTTTTCCATTGATTTTGCCGATTGGTTTCGAACCAAGGATATTAATCTTGACCATTTTAAAATTTTCGATGAAGACATACTAGAAGTTGAAAATTATGAGTAGTATCTATATTTTCTGTCTGTTTCTGCTTCTCGTCTATATTTTCACCTGGGCAAGCATAAACTTCATTACCTACGGTTCATGTCTGATACTTCTATCTCTTGGTATCGTACTTTTTTATCAGCGACAAAATGTTCGACTGGTTTTTACTTCGGCTTTGATTGGCATAAGCCTATATTTTCTGATACATCGACCAATCTATCTCGGTGAAATATTTTTCATCATTGGAGTTGATGCCTTTTTGACATATATAATTACAGATATTTTTAAAGATAAGATGAACGATACTGACCCGATGCGAATGGTTTCAGTGACAACTGCTATGTTAATATCTTTGATGATTGGATACATCTTCGTATCAATTATTTTTTAAAGGAGATTCATTATGTTAAAGTTTAAAATTTATCAGGTAGACAGTTCAAAAGAAGGTGCTGATGAAATTCTTTTCAGAAGATTCAGTAGTATTGAAGATAAAAAAGTTTCAGCACTTTTAAATAAGTATAAAGAATTATATGATGCTGAAGTTGAAAAATTCAGTACATCTAAAAAACACACAGGTATTCTTGAAGACCTGTTTAGAGTTTTCAATGTTGAACGTCCCGATGATTTTCAAGGACATTCTCTTTCGGTAAGTGATATCGTAAAACTCTATGATGGAACAGTCGAAGAATATTGGTATTGTGATTCATTTGGTTGGTATCTATTGGAGGGTTGATATGGAAAAATTCAATTTTATGCTTCGTAAATATGGTGAAAAAAGTATCGATGACATCTATAAGGATATCTGTAATGGTGATATGTCTGTAGAAGATTACATGGCAGACCCAGATGAAAATCCCTATGGCATCGAAGGAAATGATTATTGTGAACTTATCAATGCTCTCATAAATTTGGCAGAAGAAAGAGAACCGCATCTCTATAAAGATGATGAATTTGGAAAAGTATTGGAATTGAATGATAATCATACACTCTGGGAAATCAATTCTGAAAAATTTAATGAAGAAGATTACTATCGGAAAGTTAATGATGCAGCAAGTAAATTTGCCATTGCTACCGACGGAGTTGAACTTCTTTTTCTTGGAAGAAGTGCAAGACATGTATGTGTAAAAAATACAGTTAAAAATGCTATGCATTTTGAAGAGTTTTGCAGACTTCAGCAAAAACTGGAAGATGAAGTTATAGAATATTTTAAATAGGAGTATATCGTGGGGAATTTATATGTAGATAAGACAGGTTATTCCAATGAAAAGGAATTATTTAAAAGAGCCTGTGATGCAGAATTTGAAAGAATTCAGAAATTGAGAAAAGTTGTCGTTGACAGGGATTTTAACAAGAAGGATATTTATAAAATAAATAAACAATCGAAAATATTACGAATCCTTGCCATCGTCTTTACGCTGATTGCACTGCTGATTCTATTTTTGTTTCAGCAGGTCATCATCGGAGGTGTGGTTCTATTGGTTTCTGTGTTGCTGTTCATCTTTGGTTCACACCGACAACCCGTTGTCGATGCCATCTATGTACAGAATATCATAATTCCAAAAATGGAAAAACTGTTTCCAAACTATGAACATATCACTTCAATGTCCGATGTTGGAACATTCTGTTCTTCGGCAAAAGAGTTTGCTCCGTACTATGGAAGAAATCGTCGTCGACTGAATGTTCTTCAGAATCTTGGAATCATCAATCGAGACAGAATCGATGATGTGACGAATATTCTTATTATGGATAATGATGAACGGGAAGCCGAGATGTTTTCACTCTGGTCATATCATCAGACTCAGGATATCGATGATGACCGTTATCGTATAACAACATTCAAAGGAACAGTCATCGCTCAGGAATATCCATTCAACATTGGTGGAACGGTCAGAGTAATTTCAACCTATAAAAGTAACAGTGGAAAAGAAGTTGAGTTCATAAATCTGAAATGTGCTTTGACACCTGAAAAAGTTGAAACGGGAAACAATGAATTCAATGATAATTTCGAAGTCTATGCAAGCAGTAAGGATATTGTCCATAATTTGCTCGATGAAAATGCTACAAATAAACTGCTCTGGCTGAAGAAAACATTTGGTAATTTTGCCATGGCAATTACAAACAATGGAATTTACCTGTCATTTGAAGAATTTGATAAATTCATAAAATTACCGAAGACACTCGATGAAGTCAATGATGAGGCATTCGAAGAAATCAAAGACAGTGAACAGCGAATGGAGAGTATGATGAAGGATGTCATCAACTCACTTGCAAAGAAATCGGAACCACAGGAAACAAAACCTGTAGAAAAAATAACAAAAATCAAATTAAACCTCAAATAATATATACAAAATAATATTTTTATGATATAATTAAAACAGCTGGAGGTTTACATATGTCGTCAAAGAAGATATTGACACTTTCGGTGCTATCATTCCTGTTTGGTGTCGGATTGCTATTGACAGCATTCGGACTTCTCAGGGAAAGTAATAGTTGGTCTATTGTAATGATGATACCTCCAGGTATTGGAATGGTGACCTTCGGGATAGCACTACTATTTCTTATTTAAGGAGTTAAATCATGATGAACAGTTTACAAAAATTAATTGCAGAAAATCAAAATTGGAAAGAATTATTGGAAAATAAAGATATTAAAATAAAGGAAGATGAGCACTTCTACATTTTTAATTATGGAATTTGTGCTGATTTTTCCGATTCTGTAGTCAGAGATTGTCGTGGAATTATTCTCGACAAATCTGACTTTTCCATTGCCTGCTATCCTTTTACCAAATTCTGTAATTATTCAGAATCATATCACGATGATATAGACTGGAATACTGCAAGAGTGCAGTCAAAGATTGACGGTTCTATCGTAAAACTGTTCTACAACAAATATGATAACGATTGGCAATGGGCAACCAACGGAGTCATTGATGCTCGATTAAGTGATTGTAACAGTATCAAATATAAAACATATTATAAGATGATTATTGCTGCCGATAACTATGGAGATATCAATTTTGATGCCATAGATAAAAATAAAACCTATATATTTGAACTTGTCGGACCAGATAATCAGATTGTTGTTCTCTATGATAAGATTCATCTTTATCACATTGGAACAAGAAATAATCTTACAGGTCAGGAGTCAAATGATGATATTGGTATTGAGAAACCAATTGAATATTCACTTCATACTTTGGAAGATTGTATCAAGGCTGCCGAAGCATTAAATAAAAATAAAAACCGTGTTGATTATGAGGGTTTTGTAGTTGTTGATGCAGACTGGCACCGAATCAAAATAAAATCTCCTGCCTATCTGATGTTACATCATCTGGCAAATAATGGACTTCTTCTGAAGAGTAAATCAAAACTGCTTGAAGTTCTAACTTCCGATGATTTTGACAGAGAAACAATTCTCGAACAGTATCCAGAATATGAAGAAATATTTGATTATTATGAAAATGAAATTGTTCGGGTGGAGCAGGAAGTTCAAAAATTCATGGATGATGCCCGAGAACTCTATGAGAAACTCGGAAAATCCCAAAAAGAATTGGCAAATGTTATCAAAAATAACAAATATTCTGATTTCGGATTCAAAGCCGTTAAGAATAATAACATTACTGCTAAAGAACTGATTGCCAAAATGCCAAAATCAAAATATGAAGCATTGATTAAAGATTTTGAATAGTGGATTGTAATTTTTATTTACAATCCTCTATTTTTATAGTATAATATTATTGATATGAATAAGTTATTTATGATGGTTGGTCTTCAGGCCAGCGGAAAATCACACCAGTCAAAGATTTTTGCAGAAAGATATAATGCAGAAATTTTTAGTAGTGATGCTTACCGTGCAATTTATGGTTCTGGTGAAGAAGACCAGTCAATAAATCAGATTGTCTTTGAACATCTTGAGAAAGATATTTTCAATGCTTTAGCAGAGGGAAGAAATGTAATTTACGATGCTACTAATACAAGTTCAAAACGAAGAAGAGCATTTCTTGAAAAATTTAAAAAATTAAATGTAGAGAAAATATGTGTTCTTGTTCTTCGTTCATATGAGAATTGTCTTATTGCCAATAATAACAGAGAAAGAAAAGTTCCTGTAAAAGATATTAAAAAACTATACATGTCTTTTCAAACACCTTATATCGAAGAAGGTTGGGATAAAATAGAACTTATTTATACTGATAATGATTCGACTCGTCTCGGTGAACCTTTTCAATTTGCAAAAAAATATAAAAATTATGACCAAAATAATTATCATCACTCTCAAACACTGGGAGAACATTTAAGTTCAGCATATTGTTATATCGTTGATAATTATGGTAAAGATAAATATTTTAAAGAATTATCCTATGCTGCAATTATGCACGATATGGCAAAACCTTTTTGTAGAACATGTGTTAATAAAAGAGGTATTGTTGACGATTATTCTCACTACTACGGACATGATTCGGTAGGAAGTTATGATGTTCTGTTTATCGATACCGATACTGCTGATAAATTACTTATATCTTTTCTCATCAGTTATCATATGAGACCACTAAATTGGGTTTCAAGTGAAAAAGCAAAAAGACGTGATAGAATGAATTGGGGAGAAGAAAAATTTGACCTGATTTGTAAATTGAATAAAGCAGATGTGGAGTCTCATTAGTGAAAAAGAACAGAGGAAAAAAGTTTGAAGCCAAGATAAAACAATCCTTAGAAAAAGTTGAAAACTGTGCTGTTCAAAGATTGAATGATAACGTCAAATATCGGAATGCTAAAAATCCTTCCGATTTTTTGGCATATAAGAAACCTTATCTTTATTACATTGAGTGTAAATCTACTACTGGTGCTTCACTGCCATATGCAAAGATAACACAATGGGATATGCTGTTGAAGAAATCTAAAATTGACGGTGTCTTCGCAGGATTAATTATCTGGTTCATTGATAAGGATTTGACTTTTTGGATAGATATTCGTGAACTGGAAAATCTGAAAAAAGAAACCAAGAAAAAAAGTATCAATTATGAATTTGCGATGACTAATCCGAATAGGGTCAGAATCATCGATGGAATAAAAAGAAAAATTTATTATGATTATAACATGACTGATTTTTTAGAAAGTTTTGAGAGGTAAAAAGAAATGGAAATCATAACGAGAGATGGAAAAGATTATTTAAAAACAAAATCAATTTTTAAGGTAAATAGTGGAATGATTGAATGTTCAGAATTTTTTGAAGAGTTAAAAGAGGCAAAAAAAGAAATTTTGAAGATGGATGGAAAAGACGAGAATTCTGAAATTTCCTATGGTGCATATGGTAGTAATATTCAGACATTGCTTAAGAGGTTTTCTAATACATACTTTTCACCTTCATTTATGAAAGGATTTATGGACAATCCCGCCAATGTACTGATTGGGTCTTTTGCACAGGCAAAGGTAAATGATGCTACGGAAATTGGTACCGTTGTTCATAAGATTTTTGAATTATATTATAAACAGGATAAGAATAAAAGAGAACAGAGTCAATTACTTGATTTGATGAAGGAAAATCTTCTCGAAGGTCAGGATGAAGAAACTGTTAGAAAGTATATTGAAGGATATTTAGGTATTCCTGACTATCTTGATAGAAGTATTCCTCTTGATGATAAGAAACTCGATTGTTTCTGTGAATATCGTGGAAAATGTAATATTGTCATTCCAAAATTTAATTTGACAGTAGATTTACCAGTATCATATGTTGTTGATAGAATTGATGTCAGAAAAGATAAACTTTATATCATTGACTATAAGACAGGATATCAGCCACTTAAGTCTGCATCTTTTTCAGGATATCTTGGAAGTATGATACTCTATAAGTGGGTTGTTGAACAGGATTTTGGAATGGAAGTTGCAGGTGGTTATCTCTGTACTCCAGGTAACCAGGAAAAATATATTGACCTTGATTTTTCTCTGGTCAATGAAAGTAAACTCTATGATATGGTAAATGAGTTCTGCAAAGGTTTTGCTTCGTGTACTGAATCGAGACAGTATCCTTTTACAGATAAAGGTTATTTTACTAATGATGATTTAAAACGATTCCGTCAGGAAATGAATGAAGATGATGAACCGAGATATCTTGAATTTGAAATCTATCTCGGAGAACATAGAAAGGAGAAAAAGAAGAAAGATGCCACTGTTTGAACTTCCCGTAATGAATGTCAGTTCTCGTGAAAGAGATAAAGAGATAATCGAAAAAGCAAAGAATAAGGTAAAACCGAAGAAGAAAAATAATATTTATGACCGTATGGAAGAAACCCGTCGTCTCGTAAACAGTTCTTTGGGAAAATATAAAGATGAATATTATACAATTCTTGATTATGATGAGTTTGACCGTTATATTGCAAAGGCAAATGAAAACGGAGTCATTGCCATCGATACGGAAACAACAGGACTTGACCCAATTCTTGATAAACTTGTTGGTATCTGTATCTATACTCCTGGTGAAAAACCTGCCTACATACCAGTCAATCATAAAGATTTTGTAACAGGTGAAAGAATTTCCCGTCAGCTCAACGAAGAACAATGTGGTGAAATTCTCAGAAAACTTAAACCAGAATGTAAAATAATAATGTTCAATGCCACATTCGATATTCGAGTTTTGAGAAATCAGACTAAGGCATTTTTACGTTGTTACTGGGATTGTTACGTTGCTGCTCGACTCATCAATGAAAATGAGCCAATGGGTGGAAATAAACTGAAGGTTCTTCATAAGAAATATGTTCTTAAGGGTAAGGAGGATGAATTTACCTTTGCTCAGTTATTTGATACCGACAATGAAGCTACAAACTTTGCATCTGTACCAATTGATATTGCATATCTTTATGGTGCTCATGATGCCATTGTAACATATGAATATTATGAATGGCAGGCAAAGATTCTTAGACCAGACAGCCCTCGAAAAGATGCAAGAGATGTATATAATCTATTCATGAACATTGAAATGCCTGTCATTGCTGCCGTTGCCGATATGGAAGATAACGGTATTACATATAACAAAGAAATGCAACAGAAACTCATTCCAGAGTTTTCTAAAGTTGTTGATGAAAGTAAGGCTGCAGTCTATGCAGAACTTGATAAGTATGCGAATAAACTTGCCAAATATCGAAATTCCCGTGTCAAGGTGGAAACAGTTCGTAATGGGGTTAAAAAGGTTGAAGAAAAATATGGTTACGAATTACTCGATGACCCAGTCAACCTCGATTCACCTTCACAGTTAGCTATTATTCTTTACGACATCATGGGACTTACTTCTCCTGAACCTAAAATGCCGAGAGGTACTGGTGAAAAAGATGTTCTTAGTAAAATGGACGCACCGATTGCTAAAAACCTTATTCAGTATAAAAAGAATCTCAAACTTTTGAGAGATTTTGTCATTGGTTTAAACCGTTTTGTAAATCCTTTGGATAATAAGATTCATGGAAAATTCAATTCTCTTGGGGCTAACACAGGTCGTTTCGCAAGTCATGACCCTAATTTACAGCAAGTTCCTGCCAAGGGTAAAGGTAAAAAAGTAAGACAAATGTTCAAGGCTTCAATGGAGTATCACGATGTATCAAATGAAGATAATACCTATAAGGTAAAATATACCGATGAAATCGAAGTTGATAAAGATAATTGGGTTGCAGTTAAAAATCTTAAAGTTAATGACAAGATTTTAAATTCAGAGGGTGAATTTGAAACAGTAAAATCAATCGAATATAAATATCCATATTATTATATCGAGGTATAACATATGGGAATTGAAAGAGTTAATCAGTTCATCAATGATTTGGATAGTTATTCATATGAAGAATTTGTTCAATTTTATCTGTCTCACGGCAGAGATGAAATAACTTCTCGATTCCATATAACCAAGAAAGACCTGACCAGTATTCTGAAATACTACGGTCTGAAGAAAGACAGTGGTCATTGGTATAATAATGGTAATGAAGAAATCTTTATTTCCAGTGGAGCAATCGTTCCCGAAGGATATGTATCAGGAAGATTGAATTTGAATAACTGGAATACCAAGGATACGTTTTGGATAACCAATGGAAAGACCGATAGACTTCTTCGAAATGATGAATCAATTCCTCAAGGTTTTCATCGAGGAAAGAGTTGTGGTTCAACATCTGGTTATCGAACATATAATGATGGAACAAGTAATTTTGTACTTTCTCCAGATTCCTCAATACCAGAAAATTTAAAACAAGGCAGAGCCAAGACTACGAATATTGGTTATGAAAGGTCTGCTCAAAAGAGAAAAGTTAAAATTTATAACAACGGTGTTGATGAAATAAAAATTCACAATGATGATGTTATCCCCGAAGGATATGTTGAAGGTAAACTTAAAAACAGGCGAAAATTAAAAATTGATGCTCGTGATGAAGAATATCGTCGCAAAGGTTATATTCCTCTGAAGGAAGTCATCGAGATGTTTGGTAAATCTGGTTATGACCATCTGAAGAATGAACTTAATATCATCGAACTTCCAGACCCCTATGTCTATGTATCAATCGGAGATTTAGATAAACTGAAGAAATACAGTGAAGAAAATCATTCCTTTGGAACATCACTCATAGAAAAAGAGGTCGTTGCATTCATCAGAAAAAACTATAAAGGTAAAATCAAAACAAATTGTAAATCTGTTCTGAAAGGTGATGATGGAAAAATTTATGAGTTGGATGTCTATGTTCCAGATAAAAATATTGCCATCGAAATCGACGGTAATTACTGGCACAGTTCCGAATATGTAGATAAGAATTATCATCTTAATAAGACCAAACTATGTGAGAAATTGGGAATCCGACTGATTCATATCTTCGAATATAATTGGAGAGAACACGAAGAAATATGTAAATCAATTATTCTGTCTGCACTGGATATCTATGAGAATACGCTCTATGCGAGAAACTGTAAAGTAATTGAAAATATTGATAATGATGTTTTGAAGGAGTTTTTAAACAAAAATCATATTCAGGGTTACATTCCAAGTACCTATAACATAGCATTGAGTTATGATGGTGAAATCGTTGAAGTTCTGACATTCAGAAAATCACGATTCAAACAAAATGAAATCGAATTGGCTCGAATGTGTACAAAACTCAATACTCAGGTTATTGGTGGATTCTCAAAGTTGCTTAAACATCAGAAATATGATATATTTAATTCATACGTTGATAGAAGTATCTTCAATGGAAAATCATATCTGAAAAATGGATTTACTCTAATTGGAGAAACACCGCCTTCGTATAAATATTATAAATCTGGTAAAGTCTATAACAGAATCAGATTTCAAAAACATAAATTGAATAAACTATTGTCTAATTTTGATGTAAATCAGACGGAAATCGAAAATATGAAAAATAATGGTTATCTGTTGATTTACGATTGTGGAACATTGAAAGTGAGGTATATTCGATGAAAACAATAAAAACAAGAACACCATATCTTCTATTGGGTAGTGACTTCTCTGCTCAGGAGCCGAGACTTACTGCTCAAGTCTGTGGAGACCCGAAAATGATTCAGGCTTACCGAGAAGGAAAAGACCTTTATTCGGAAATTGCTTCACTGTCATTCAAGTTCCCCTATGAAGAATGTCTTGAACATTTTCCTGCTGGAACACCAATTAAAAAAGTAAATGATGAGTGGAAATCCTGTGAATTACAGGAAGTCTTTGATAATGCCAAGGAAGTCGAAATGCAGTCCAAGGATAATCGACTGAGTGTTGGACGACATTTCATTCTTGAAACTGTCAATGGTTTCCGTGAAGCACAATCTATTTCCGAAAACGATATTCTCATCGGATATGACGGTGAAAATAAAAAAGAAGTTAAAGTTATAAAAGTCTCTGAAGAAGACAGTAATATTGCTATAGAACTCGAAGATTGTCTGTTATTTAAATTATTTGAATGTAATGATTCTGAGAAATTAAAACTTGCCGATGGTGTCAATGATACCAACTATGATGGTAAGAATCGTCGAAGTCAGGCAAAATCGATACTCCTTGGAATTTTATACGGTAGACAATCAGCAAGTATTGCTAAACAATTGGGATGTTCAACAGAAGAGGCCATTGAAATAAGAGAGAGTGTCTATCGAGAATTCCCAAAACTGAAAGAATTTGAAACATCTACTATTGAATTTGCGAAAAAGCACGGTTATGTTCAGACTCTCTGGGGAAGAAAAAGAAGACTTCCTGAAATGAAAGACCCTGATTTTGTCTTCAAATGGAGTAAAAATCATAAGAAGGATATTGATATTCTCGATTTTACCAGTGAACAGTCAGATGAAATACCAAAACAGAAAATTGACTACTATACGAAACTGTTAAAATCCTCTAGTTGGAGAGAACATCCGAAAATCATAAAGAAGGCTCTTCAGGATGATAATATTATTATAATTTCCAATGAAGAAAAGAAGGCGGCTGCTACGAGAAAGAGTGTAAATTCAGTCATTCAGGGAAGTGCTGCTGACATGACGAAAAAGGCTCTTCTTGCCATCAGTGGAAATGAGAGACTCAATGAACTCGGATTCAGACTGCTCGTAACGGTGCATGATGAATTTATTGGAGAGTGTCCTCGGGAAAATGCCAAGGAATGTAAGGAATTGTTTGCCTATGCCATGAACCATTGTGCAGATGATAAATTAACAATTCCTGTTTCCTGTGACGTTGTTGTTTCGGAACTCTGGGAAGGACCTACGGTCGAGGTTGATTAGGTCATATTTAATTATGCTAGGGAATGTTTTACCTGGCAATAGTTTTGTGTTATAATTTAAGAGAGGGAAAAATCTATGGAATTAAAAATCAAAAATGAAGTATTACAAAAAATGTTGAGTAAATCAGTTAAGTGCAGTAATCAAAATATTCCTCTTGCTGGTATGCTCGAATTGAGCTTTGATGGAAAAGAATTGACGGTGACGACCTTCGATGGAAATACCTATATGTATGTCAAGTCTTCTGATGTTGTTTCTGGAGATAAGGGTTTTAAGGTTGTCGTTCAAATAGGGGATTTTGCTGATAAGATTCAGAAACTTTCAGCAAGTCTGGAAAGTGACCTTAAACTCGACGATAGAAAATTACAGTTAAAAAGTGGTCGTTATTCGACGGCAATTGAGTTACCTTTAAACTCCGAAGGAAAGAAACTGAGTTTTCCAAATGCAATGAAGGGTTTCAGTGCTTCTGAATCATATAAATTGACAAATGAAGATGTTTCCAAGATTGTTTCGGCAATCAAAGGTTCACTTTGTAAGGATAACAGTTCAGGTGATGCTTATATGAATTATCTGTTCTCTGACTGTGTTCTCGGAACCGATTCGGAAGTAATTTCTCTGTTCAAGAAAAAGATATTCAATTCGGACAGACTTGTTTCTCCGAAAATTTTGGATTTGATTCTTCTCGGTGACGGAGATGTGAACATCGATTTTTCAACAAAACAAATGAAACTTTCCAATGACAGTTGTACTTTATTGACAAATATTATTGGAGGTGTTGATAATTTCAATAAATCTCTTCTTGACCCATTCATCAACAGACAATATGATTCTTTCTGTGAGGTAAAGACAAGTGGTGAAGATGGTCTGAAGTATGCTATTAATCTATTGACCATGTCAGTCAAGGATTATGACCGAGGACTGATTGAAATCAAATTTGGAAAGAAGAAACTAACTGTTAAGTCATTGGATGGTGCAACAGTTTTTGATATTGATTATATCAGTTCCGATGTGTCAGAAGAACTTGAAGCAAAGATAAATATTTCTCTGTTGAAATCACAATTGGCTACGGTCAAGGAGGAGAATGTTAAAATTCTTTTCACCGATGAGCGTTCAATCTGTCTTGATTGTGGAAATATTCAGCACATTATTTCATTGTCATAGACGAATATTTAACAAACAGTTTTGTTTGTGATAAAATAAAATTGAAACTGGAGGAATTAAATATGAGTGATATTAAAATTAAAAAGGAATACGGATACTGTACCATTCCGAGCAGTTTCCTATCCGATGAAGAGCTGTCCCTCGAAGCTATGGGGTTAATGGCTCTTTTATATTCGGATAAGGCTTTCAATAATGAGGATGAAGGTTTAATCCTCGAGAGAGCAAATGTGGATAAGAAAAAACTTGCCAAGGTTTTAGAAGAACTCTGTGAAGCAGGTTACATCGAAAAGAAACGTGGAACTTTTGTTATTAAGACCAGAAGCGGCAAGAAAAAAGACAAAGTAAAAATCAGACCTTCAAGCCTACATACGAAAAGTGAATTAGAAGAAATGGGTAAGGCAAAGAAGAAACAGAATCTCTGGGAACAGATTACCGAAGAAATCAATAATTATACTGAAGATACGGAACTCAGAACTGCTCTGTTTGATTATGCTCATCTGCGAACTCATACAGAAGGTACTCGACTTGAAGGAAAACCTATCAAGAGTATCAATATGTGGAAACGACTTCTTTCTAATTTGAGTAAACTCAAGGGAAACAAGGTTGATATTGTCAATACAAGCATATTGAACTGCTGGTCATCATTCTTTGAATTAAAGGAAGATAAATCGGCAGCAACTGAAAGAATTGAAATGGGCAATGTTACGATAAATCGAATGTCCAAGGAAGAAATCGAAGAAATAAAGAAAAAAGCAAAAAAATATTAAGGAGGGCACATGGAAGATAATAAACAAAAATTATTTGACAGTCATCGACAGGACTGTTGGTTTAAAAACAGTTGTACAGTCGATAGTTCAAAATGTGCAGCCTGTGTTCGATTTCATGAAATGAAATATTTATTAAATGAAAGTGGAATTCCTCCTGCTCAACAGATTCCTGCCATACTGCAACCTGCAGATATGGATGTTCCTGCATTTGAACGGTTGAATGAAATAAAAGAAAATATTAAGAAGTATGTAGAAAACGGAAATAATCTCTACATAACAAGTAATAATACGGGAAATGGAAAAACATCCTGGGCAATTAAAATTCTATTGAGATATTTTAATGATGTATGGTCAGGAAATGGTTTTCGTGTTCGGGGAATGTTTATCCATGTTCCTACTTTTTTGGTGAAACTTAAAAATTTCAATAATCCGATGCCAGAAGAATATTTGGAAAATGTACGTAATGCTGACCTCGTAATCTGGGACGATATTGCCTGTTCGGGATTGACAAATTGGGAGTATACTCAACTGTTGTCATTCATCGACTATAGAATTTTCAGTGGCAAATCGAATATCTATACAAGCAATGTTGCTAGTGAGGAAAAACTCAGCGAAGCCGTCGGCAGTCGACTTGGAAGTCGTATCTATGCCAATTCGGAGGTTATCGAATTATTAGGTTCAGATTGGAGAGGTATGTTCGATGATAAGTAATCAGGTAATTTCAAAAGTATTAAACTCAAAGGATTTTTCTATCATCGAAGACAATCAGCTTGATGAGACTTTTTTCGATGGTTATGAAAAAGAATTCAATTTTCTAAAAGAATATTATGATAAGTATAAAGGTGTTCCAGACAAGGAAACATTTTTAGATAAGTTTCAGGACTTTACAATTATCGATGTCAGTACCGATGACGCTTATTTGGTACATGAACTTCGTACTGAAAAACTAACCAGAGAATTGGTAACAATGCTGACAAAATCAGCATCCTTTGTCAATGATGGGGCTTCGGAAAATGCTTACGAATATATTGAAAATCAGATTAAGAATATCAATACGACTGCAGGTCTCGGTGGTGTCGATATTGTTGCTGAATCTCTGAAAAGACTCGAAGTCTATCGTGACAGAACAAAGAATCAGAAAGAATGGTTCTTCAGTACAGGATTGCCAGAACTTGATAGTATCACCCACGGTATTCAGCGAAGTGAAGAATTCATTATTCTCTTTGCAAGAATCAATCAGGGTAAGAGCTGGATTCTGGAAAAGATGGTTACTTCAGTTTGGTCACAGGGATATAATGTCGGATATATAAGTCCAGAAATGGCTGCCATAAATATTGGTTATCGTTTTGATACACTTTATAAAAATTTCGATAATAATGCTCTCATGTGGGGTAATAATCTTCAAGACGATAAGGATTATGAAAAATATCTTAACAAGTTAAGTAAAGCAAAGAATAAATTCATTGTCGCAACGATGCAGGATTTTGATAATCGTGTGACGGTTTCCAAATTAAGAAGTTGGGTCAAAAAGAATAATCTCGACCTTCTTGCCATTGACGGATTGAAATATCTGACTGATGAAAGAGGAAACAATCGAGATAATCTGACTACTCGACTGACAAATATTTCCGAAGACCTGATGAGTCTCAGTGTTGAGTTGAAAATTCCAATTCTTGCAGTTCTTCAGGCAAACCGTGCTGCTACCGACTCCGATAGCGGAGCAGGTCGTCTGGAAATGGAATCAATTCGAGATTCTGATGGTCCTGCAATGAATGCATCGAAGGTATTCTCTCTGCGACAGATTAAGACCGATGGTGGTACACCAATCATCGAAATCGGTATCAAGAAACAAAGAACAGGTCGAGTTGGAGATACGATAAAATATGCTTGGGATATTAACACAGGTGATTTCTCCTGGGTTCCAAGTGAAAAAGATGCTGTCCCACAGGAAATGTTGGAAGAGAAAATTCAGGAAAACAACGACATGTTCGGTGGTGACGAATACGAAGTATTCTAGTAAATGTGTGCTGTCAATGGTTAAATTCCATAGACAGCACATTTTGATGTTGTCAAAAACGGAATTTGGTGATATAATTATTTTGAAAGAGATAAAAAATGTTTAAGATTAGAAATTATTCATTCAATGGAACTATTGAAGATGTGATACTGAAAATGAGGTCTGAACTTCTAAAAAATGGTATCAATTATTTTCACGATATAAAAGTAAGAGATAAATATATTACCGTTACCTGTCCATATCATAAGAATGGTAATGAATCGAAACCGTCAGCAGGTTTTCGTGTGGATAATGGATATTTTTCATGTTTTACTTGTTCAGAAAAACATTCTCTTACGGAAGTAATTGCTCATTGTTACGGTATCAGTGAATATGATGCTTTGGAATGGTTGAAGGAGAATTTTTCTTTCGATGAATTTGAAAATTCGGTAAAACTTGACCTGTTTCCAAAAAAAGAAAAGAAAAAAATAAACTACATCGATAATAAAGAACTTCAGAAATATCGGGTATTTCACCCATATATGTTCCAGAGAAAAATGACCAAGGATATTATTCGCAAATATGATATTGGATATGATAAAGCAACGGACTGCATCATCTTTCCTAATAAAGATGAATTCGGAAATATTCTGTTTCTAGCCAAGAGAAGTGTTAAGACAAAATTCTTCAATTATCCGAAAGATGTTGATAAACCTGTATATGGACTCTATGAACTAAATCGTGATGAACCAAATGCAAAGATGGTAATAATCACCGAAAGTATGATTAACTGTCTTACTTGTCGTTCATGGGGTTATCCTGCTCTTGCACTCAATGGTACTGGTTCAGCAGAACAATTGGAAAAACTTGCACGACTTCAATATCCTACTTATGTTCTTGCTCTCGATGGTGATGATGCAGGAGCAAAGGGAACGAGAAAAATTATAAAAAAATTAAGAAATAAGAAACTCATCTATGTCATTGAAATTCCTCAGGGTAAGGATGTCAATGACCTCGATAAGGAAGAATTCGATAGACTATATGAGAATAAGTTGCCGTTGGCAGCCTATGAAAAGAAATATGCGGAGGTAAAAAATGACAAACGAAACACTAGCAGTTAAATACAGACCAAAGAAATGGAAAGATGTCGTTGGACAGGATGTGACGACTATCATTCTCAGTAAAGAAATTGAAAATAAGTCTTTCAAATCGGCTTATCTTTTTGTCGGTCCTGCTGGGTGTGGTAAGACTTCCGTGGCAAGACTTTTTGCCAATGAAATCAATGAGGGTTTTGGCAGTCCAATTGAAATCGATGCCGCAAGTCATAACAGTGTTGATGATGTTCGTCGTCTCATCGATGAGGCTTCGATTCAATCGGTAAACAGTGAATATCGAGTCTATATTCTCGATGAGGTTCATGCTTTTAGTAATCAGGCTTGGCAGGCAATGCTTAAAATTCTTGAAGAACCACCAAAGAAAACAATTTTTATTTTCTGTACAACTGACCCACAGAAAATTCCAAATACAATATTGTCAAGAGTTCAACGATTTGATTTCAAACGAATTAAAACAGAAAAGATTGTTGAAAGACTTGAATATGTTCTCAATTCTGAAGGTATTAAAAACTATGACAAGGAAGCAGTTGAACTAATTGCTAAATTTGCTCTCGGTGGAATGAGAGATTCTTTAACTTATCTCGATAAGGCTCTTTCATTCAATGATAATCTCACCGTTGCCAATGTAATGGATGCTCTTGGTTATATTTCCTACGATGACCTTTTCAAGTTGACGAAACATCTTCTCAACGGAGACAGAAAAAATATCATCGAAGACATCGATTCCATCTACATGAGTGGTAAGGATATGCAACAGTTCATTTCTCAGTATCTGCAGTTTATTCTTGATGTCAATACCTATAAACTAACACTTGACCAGAAATTCTCTGCTTTACCTGAAAGTTATCTGAACGATGCTCGTGGAATCAAAGAAGACCTGATTACTCTGATGGATTTACTTGTAAAAATAAATTCCGATATCAAATATGAGAGTAATCCACGTTATATGATTCTTGCAAATCTATTGCTATTTGGAGAAAAGAAATGATAGGACAAAAGAATCTGATAGAAAAAATCGATACGCTTATTGACAACGGTCGATTTCCAAATAATGTCATTATCTGTGGAAAACAGAATTCCTGTCAGGAAGATATTGCTCGTTATATTGTAGAAAAACTTTCTGCAGAAAGTGTTCGACTCGATGATGCCAAGATGGATACGATACGAAGTATGATTTCCGAAGTAAATTCCGTATCCAATGTTGCCTATATCATTCCTAATCTGGATGAGGCACAGTTTCGAGTAAAATATACTCTGTTGAAAACATTGGAAGAAAGACCTTCGAATACATATTTTATAATTACCTGTTCCAATATTGGTAATCTCTATGAACCGATACGAAGTCGTTGTCAGATATTATATCTTGATAACTACAGTTCCGAGGATATCAAAGAATATATTGAAATTAAATGTCCTGGATTATCGAAAGAAGATAAGAAAATTCTCATCAGTTCCTGCGATACACTTTATGAGGTTGATAGATTTGTTGAATATGGAGTATCAGAATTCAGCAGTTTTGTAGATAAAGTCATCGATAAATTTCAAACCGTAATTCCTGCCAATGGGTTGAAGATAAGTGAAAAAATTGCAAAGAAAAAATCTGATAAGGGTTACGATTTAATTCTCTTCTTCAAGATGATAGTCTATAATCTGCTAAAAAGAGAATTGAATGACTTGACACTGAAGGAAATTGCTGTTACGACAAAATATCTTTCTGAACTTTCCTATGCCAGTGTCAATCGACAGATGATTTATGATATGTGGTATTTCGATATGTTAGAGGTAACAAAAGCATGAAGACAAATAATCCAAATCTTGAAAAATTAAATCAGACCATTAAATCGAATTCTTTGGAGCATGTCTATGTTTTTTCTGGTCCAGAAATTGCCATCCGAGATATCTATATCAAAGAAATCGGAAATCGACTTGGTCTGCCAATCGAATATACAGATTCCATCGATAAGATTAAGAATCGTCTATTTACGAAGTCATTCCTTTCACAGACATCACTCTATATTATTATCGATGATGTAGATTTGCTTACCGATGAAAAAGAATTTAAACGATTGAAAACCATTAACGACAGTTATGTAATTCTACTCTATAATTCGACCATCGATAAAAGGTCAAAGTTCTATAAAGAATTTTCTGATGTGACAGTTGAATTCAATTATATGGAAAGTGAGGACCTTCTTCGTTATATCAAGAAGGATTACAATCTTCTGACAGAAGATTACTGTAAAAATCTGATAGCTAAATGTAATAATAATTATGCTCGAATTCTCAATGAACTTGAAAAGATAAATACTTATAATGATGTTGTCTATAATGGTGTTGGATTCAAAATAAATAACAGTTATGTTGATTTGATGGATTATATCTACGATGAACCGAAGGATGCCATCTTTAATATGATTTCTCAGGTTCTATTGAAAAATAAAAAAGAGGCTTTCCGACTTCTCGAACAATGTGAAGGTATCGGAGAATCGAACATAAATATTCTGTTTAATCTCTATGAAAATTTCCGTAAACTGTTTCAGATTCAGAATACCGTTGAAAAGAGGAACACGACCAAAGTCGATGTTATCAATAAAACGACTGGGATTCGAGAACAGATAATCGAAATCTATCTCAATAAATATCGAGTAAATGGAAATTGGAAATATACAGAAAAACAACTGAAAGATATCATGGAAATCATCAAAGAAGTCGACACATCAATAAAAAAAGGACTAATTGATGAAGAAATTTCTGTTCGATATACGCTAAATAAGATATTCTCTATTTAGTCATATTTAAATAGGTAGGGATATATTCACAAAAAGTATGATTTTTGGTATAATAAATATGGAAAAAGTTTATTTTGGAGGTAAAAGTTTGTGAAGAAAATTATTGCATTATCAATGATGCTTTTTATGTTAGTCGGTTGTACAACTCAACCAGTTATAGATAATACGACTCCCGAGGATACTACAAATCAAACGGATACACCAACCGAAGATGATGTCGATTGGACGGTGGAAAATATTGATAAGATATTCCTCAACTACGAATCCTATGCAGAATATCCAAAAGGAAAAATCGTAGTCATTGCAGGAAAGAATAACAATCAGGAAGAATTGAATGATTATCTTTTCGATGAATTACATGTCGGATATACTCCAACATTCATAATTTTCAACGATGAGGGAAAAATAAAATATTTCAGTGATGGTGAACTTGACCTTGAACGATTTAACAAAATTGTCAAGGATATCGAAGGTGAAAATTTGGTCTGTTTTGAAATTGTTTCAACAACATGCACCCATTGTAAAAATCAAATTGAAAAATATATGCCTGCCATTGTCGAAAACAATCAGGATATTGCCTTTATCGAATATTTCATCATCGATAC
>OCTX012277277.1_pt1 | contig 22800 bp, 21 predicted proteins | sample 1539691 | NCBI WGS metagenome assembly OCTX01 (sample SAMN02144231, study PRJEB22623) | gut metagenome | biome: sheep rumen | host: Ovis aries | place: New Zealand
CGAAGTCATGTTCTCCGGTTGTACATGAAAAGCCGCCGTCACCGGTTTGCCGGTTTCGTTGCAGTAGTTTACCGCCTCCATCGCTATCCCAAACGGCACGAAAATATGCACAATGTCCGCCCAGTCGCACGCGTCATGGACTATATTCTTATTGTTATAGGCAAAACTGAAGTCATGCTTATCGCATAGCGGCTGGAACACGGGGATATAGAATTTCGGCGTAGTAAAGTCTCCGTCTGTCAGATTGTTCTCTTTGTCCTCCGGCGTATCCCAGCACAGCGCGCATACTTCATGCCCTCGTTTCCGCAGTTCTCCGGCAAAACGCTGCGCGGAAATACTTGTCCCGTTATTCGTCGTGTAAAAACTGTCAATTACGAATAAAATTTTCATATTTTTTTTGTTCTTTTTGTTATTCTCTTTGGGGGCCCCAACGTAAACCAAGCCGGAGGCTCTTTGCGGTGGGGAGAGCGTAGCGTAAGGCGAGTTTCCATTGAGCGACATTGTTGCGAATCGTAACGAGCCTTAACGTAAGCGACTGCAAAAGTACTGCTTTATAATCAATTATCGCTATTCTAATCCGTATAAAGATTGTTCTAATTCTACTAATCCGCTTGCACATGTCAAAAAATTGTTGTACCTTTGCACACAAATTGTTCTAAAACGTATATGATACATGAAGACACAAAAGCAGGAAAACGACATTTTGCTGGACTTTTCAGGTTTTGAATGGGTCAGTTTTATCCCCGGAGAGACGTCCGTGGACGATATATGCGTCATGCATGTCAAAGGTGAAAAAAGTGCTATTATCAATCGGATTATTCCCGAGCAGTATTTTTCGCCGAGTTATTGTTTCCAAATTGTGAATAAAGGATTCGGCAAGATCTATATTAACAACGAAGAATATGATATTAAAGCCAATGACGGATTTCTCTTGGCTCCGGATTTCTTGGTAAAGCGCCCCACCGACTTGGATTGTAACATAGATATGTATATCTTAGCCACCTCCCGCAAATTTATGAAAGAAATGAATCCGCAATTCCCTTTGTCGCTCATTTCACATACGTATATTCATCCCGTTTGGCACATGAACGCGCAGGCAGTACAATGTAGCATCCATTATTTTGAATTGTTACGTGAGGTGGTTGCCTCGCAAAATCGCACAGCCACCATGTTTCTCGTTTATTCGCTTTTCCATTTTCTGGCAGGGGATATCGCGAACGCCAAAATGCGTGCGCCGTCCATGTCACGCAACGAAGATATCACAGGCCGTTTCATGCACTTGGTGGATGCCTATTGTGAGCAACAGCACTCGCTCGATTGGTATGCCGACCGGCTTTGCCTCTCCACGCGTTATGTGGCAAATACAGTCAAACAGACACTCGGAATGACCGCCAGTTCGTTTATTGAAAGTGCAATCATGCAACGCGCCAAAACACTTCTTGTTACAACGCCTATGCCCATACAGCAAATAGCCGACCAGCTCGGTTTCCAGAACCAAAGCCATTTCGGCACATTCTTTAAACGCCACGAAGGCATCTCCCCCGCAGCGTTTAGAAAAAAGAAAGAGTAGTTAGTTTACCGTTGGAATATGCGGTTTAGAACAAGACCATCTATTCTATCATCTTGATCACTTTCGCCGGGACGCCGCCGACGATGGCATTGGCAGGTACATCTTTCGTCACCACGGCTCCTGCGGCAACGATGGCATTTTCGCCGATGGTGACGCCTTGCAGGACGGTCACATTTGCGCCGAGCCACACTTTTTTGCCGATGTGTATCGGTTTGGCGGTCATGCCTGCCCGTTGCGCCGGGTCAGGAAGATGGTTGAGCGTACAGAGCGTGGCGTTATGACCGATGAGGGCATCGTCGTCGATGAAGATACCGCCTTGGTCTTGGAACTTACAACCCATGTTGATGAACACCCGTTCGCCGACATGCGTGTTCTTGCCGCAGTCGGTATAGAACGGCGGAAACATACCGAACGACTCCGGCACGTCTATCGCCCATAACTCGCTCAACAGCCGTCTCAGTTCTTCCGGCGTGTGGTACGAGCCGTTAATCTCGGCGGTAATACGCAGGGCTTCCTGCGAGTATTGATGGAACTTCCTATGCAAGTCCGATCCGCCTATTATCGGCTCGCCGGTTGCCATCCGTTCACGAAATTGGTCTATTGTCATGCAACCGTCCATTTGCAGCGAACTGGGGACACAATGGCACCTTCTTTCTTGAGGTCTGCAAAGGCTTTGTCCACCTCTTTGCGGTCTGCGTTCAAGGATTTAGCTACTTCACCAGCCGAAACCGGCTTGCCTGCTTCGCGCATGGCATTCAATACTTGCTCTTTCATAAGAATATAATTTTTGTTGGTTATCAAAATTCGCAGCAAAGGTACTACTTTTTTTTGATATATGCAAATAATTCGTAAAGAAAATCGTAAAGAAAATAAAGATTATCTTTTAATGTCCTCGCACGAACTCTCCCCAAGTCTCGGTTCTCGGTTCTCGGAGCGGACTAGGACACTAGCGCACTAGAACACTAGTACACTATAATGCCAACGCCAACGCCAACGGCGGATTGATGGTTAGCGGCTGATGATGCCCTTATGGGTCAAGAGTATCAAACCTAAAGTCATACATTCTGCTACCGGAACGGCAAGCCAGAGACCTTGCGGGAAAATGAACATGGGCAGCAGAATAAATGCCGGAATAAGGAATATAAACCCGCGGAACAACATGTACAAGGTCGCCCGCGTATTCTGCGCGGTGGCTTGGTAATAGCCGATAATCGCCACATTCATCGCAAAGAATATGGCTGAATAGGCGAACAAGGGCAGGCCGCTGATGGCAATCTCGTAGGCTTTGGTGTCCGGATGCAGGAAGAGCCCGACCAGCGGTTTGGCGCAGAGGGTAAGAAACGTGGTTGCCAAGACGCCACAGATGGTAGCGGTACTGAGGCTAAGCCGGAAAGCGCGCTTAACGCGGTACCGATTGCCGGCACCATAGTTGAAACTGATGATGGGTTGAGCAGACTGGGCAACCGCATTATTGACCATAAACACGATGGGATACAGGTAACAGGCTACGCTGAACGCCGCAACGCCATCTTCGCCCAACTCCCGTAAGAACATGTAGTTGCCGGTAAGCAGCATCACGGACATCGTCAGTTCGCCTAACATCGATGAGAAACCGCTGCGGGCGATATTGCCCATATTGCGTGCTAATGCGCGTAAATAGGTACTGCTAAATTGTAACGGGAGGAACTTAACGGTCTTAGATAGGAAACATAGATACCAGATCACCATGCCGGCCGCCGTAGCGCAGCTGATCGAGGAAGCAATACCGACGCCCGCTATACCCATCTGCATCGGAAAGACAAAGAGCCAATCCAGAAAGATGTTCAGAAGGCCCGGAAATATCTCTAACGACGCTGCAAACTTAGGTGAGCCGTCCAGCCGTATGACGAAGGTGCCAATGAGCTGGGTGATGAGGCAGATACAGCCGGGTAGAATGGCGAGCAGATAATCCTGACAAAAGGGTAATAGGGCATCGCTGCTACCCATTAGCCGCAAGAAGGGGACACGGAATAGGAAAACAGCTGCTGTAATAATAACTATCAGTAGCGTTGCTACCCCGAAGGCCTGCGTGATATTGGTATTAGCCGACTTGGCATCGTTCTGCGCCAGATGGATACTGGCTACGACTGACACGCCGGCACCGAACATGAGCGCAATGCCCGTGGTGATTAAAAACAAGGGAGAGACGATATTGATGGCTGCCAAGGCATTGCTTCCCACCCCCTGGCCGACGAAGATACCATCCGCCACCGTAAAGAGGGAGGCAAACACCATAGACAACAAGGTGGGGTAGAACAGGCTGTTAAATAGCGGGTCAATCCTTGTCTTCTCAAAATCAATACGGTCTCTCTCCTTGTTTTTAATCTCGTTGGTCATACTTTTGTCATTGAAAGTTTAATGGATTTTTTTTCCGCAGCTATACACCTCTTGCGGCTTGTTGAAGCTGAATCCCGAGTGCTCTGCTGTCAGCAGGTTGTTGTCGAAGATGAGGAAGTCAGCGTCCTTGCCGGGCTCAATGGAACCCTTCCGGTCTTCAATACCGAGCTGTTTGGCACCGTTGATGGTAAAGCCGATGAGCATTTGCTCAATATTCATTCTCTCGGTTTCGGGCGGGAACGGAGCAATGGTTCTGCCGACCTCATCGAATCGGGTGTGTTCGTTGATCCACCGCGTCATGGCAACCTCCATAGCCAGGTAGGGGTTCCAGTTCTTGAAATCGCCGTAGAAGACCTCGTCGCTGGACCAGGTGACGACTGCTCCGCTATTCCACATGGTATTGCAGCGGAACATGGCATGTGCGCGTTTCTCGCCCAACAGCGCGTTATAGATGGTGATGGGATTGCCACCTATATTGCCGCTGTGCCACCAGGGTGTGAAATTGGCCGTTACGCCCAGTTTGGCAAAGCGATCCAGGTCAGCGTCATCCTGAACCCAGAGGTGGGCGCAAGTGACCTTCACGTGGTAGTTGTCACCCAGCTCCTTACGCGCCATCTCGACGCCGTCCAACACTACGCGTGAGGCAGCCTCGCCAACGGTGTGTACATGCAGGTCGAGCCCTGCCTCATTGAGTTCTTTCAGTATATCGGCAACCTGTTCCTTATTGAAGGCGGAGGCTCCCATGACGCCGTCGGTGTACGGGGTGACCATCGCAGCGGTCTCAATCTTCATGGTGCCGTCCATGAAAATCTTAAGCGTGTGCACCTTCAGGTGCTCGGTGTTGAACTCTCGGTTGAAACGCTTTACCTCCTGCAGCGCTTCCTGCAGTTTAGCAGGCTGTGTGAGCACGTAGCAACCATCAATATAGGTAGTCAGTTTGCCCTGCAGATCCAGTTCGCGCAGTTGCTTGTAGATACGCTCATGAATATCATTGTGCTCGGGGAAGCCGGAATCGAAGACGCCAATGACTCCAAATTCTTTGCTGAACTCAATCCAGCGGGAGAGGGAGTTTACGATCATCTCATCGGTCAGCGTCTCTCGTAATCCATCGAAGAGGAAGGGCCAGCTTGCGGTCTCGTATGACTCTCCGGTCAGGTGTCCGTCTTGACGTACAAAATACGCGAGTCCGGGCACGGGGTCGGGGGTGTCATCGGTAATGCCGTGCGCTGCGAGAACCTTGGAGTTCACCCAGTTGCTGTGGCAACCGATTTCCAAAACCACCATTTCGGTATCCGGGCAGATGGCATCGAGGTCATCCTTGGTCAGGATTTCGCCATTCAGCGCAGATTTCTCCAGAGCAAAGCGGTAACTCTTCTTCCCCGGATTCTTCTGAACATAATCCGCCATAAAATCCAGGCTCTCCTGTTTAGAGGGGCATAGCACAAGCACACCCAGATCGACGTACTCAAATCCAATAGGTACAGTCACATGCACATGGCTGTCAATGATACCCGGCATCAGGAATCTTCCGCCGAGGTCGGTCACTTCGCCCTCGTACTCCGAAAGGCCGGCTTCGTCGCCTACATAAACGAATTTGCCATCTTTTACCACCAGCGCACTTGCTTGCGGGTGGGCTTGGTCAGATGTAAAGATGTTTGCGTTTTTGATAATAAGATCTGCTTTCATGTGATTATTATTAAAATTAAACAATTAAGGCATATAATAATTGGTCAGGAAATAGGTTCGCTGCCAGTCCACGATCTTGACATCGGCTTCCTTAACCGGATGGATGTTGTGTTCGTCGAGCACCATGACCTGTTTAGTTATGCTTGTTATTTTTTGCAAACGCGAACAGGGCTTTCGGTAAGTGACAGTATCCGTCGGGATGTTTGTCCAGATAGTCCTGATGGTATTCATCGGCGGGGTGGAAATTCTGCAACGGCAGTTTCTCTACCGCGAGGGGTTGCTGATACTTACGTTGCTCTTCAGCATAGACTTGGTCTATGGTCAGCAGGTCAGCTGCATCCGTGTAATAGATACCGGTGCGGTAGCGTGTGCCTTCGTCATGCCCTTGTTTATTTAGAGAGATAGGGTCTATTGCTACGAAAAACATCCGCAGCAGGTATCTCAGACTTACTCGGTCCGAGTCATAGACTACATGCACGGTCTCGGCGTAGCCGGTAGTGTCGGTATAGACCTGTTCGTAGGTGGGGTTAGCGGTCTGCCCGTTGGCAAACCCCACTTCGGTCGCCAGGACTCCGGCTATCTGTTTGAAGAAATGCTCTGTCCCCCAGAAACATCCTCCGGCTAAATAAATGTGTTTCGGTGTCATGGTGTCAGATTAGTATTCTTGTATGTTGGCGGTAAGACGCATAATCGGGTTTGTTGGCGAGCTGGCGTGCCTCCATCAGCGGAATCGATATGCCGAGAAACAACGCCGTCATGGCAATGGCACCACCGATATACCCGTCGATGCCGTATAGCGAAGCATACATGATCCATATGCCCCACCAGAATTGTATCTCGCCGAAATAGTTGGGGTGACGACCGTGCTTCCACAGCCCCACATTGCATACCTTGCCGGGATTAGCAGCGCGGAAATCATGGCTCTGCTTGTCGGCAATGAGTTGAATAGTAGCCGACGCCAAGCATACGATACAACCGATATACGTCAGGATGTTTGCCGAAGCACCGGCTTCGTACAACTGCAACCCGGGCAGCATGGCGGCAAAGACCACCAGTGTAGGCATCATATTCAGGCCAAAGAGGTTAATCAGTTGGAATAGTAGCGGATGCAGGCTGCGGTACTTGGTATAACGCCAATCTTCGTGCCCGATACCCCGGAATGTTATCGCCCAGTTACGCGTAAGCCGCCAGCCCCAGTACCACGTAGCCACCAGCAGCAGGATGACAGGAACAGACCATACGCCTGTATGGAAAGCCCACAACAGGTAAACCACCGGCGGAAAAACACTCCAATAGGGGTCATACACCGACACGTTCTCATACAGCAGGCCGAATCCCCATACAACCACCGTTGCCAGTACGTCAGCCAATAGCAGCGCCCAGATATCCGGCATTGCCTGCATGGTGAGCCAATCGAACAGCAGCCATCCGGCGAAACCGGCTATTATGTATATCACGGCAATCAATGCCACACTACAAGCTTTTGTATAATCTCGTTTCATATTATTCCGGATTTTATCATTCAGGCTGCAAAAATACAAAAAATATCTCATATATGCAAATCATTGACATAATTTATCCGTGTTTTATAACATTTTGCGTATAAAATGCAGAAAAAAATTGCGTATCTCAAAAAAAAGCAGTAACTTTGCAACGAAAATTGAAAAAACTATTCCGGCAAGGAAAAGAAATTAGCAACAGAAAGGCCAATGTTGAATAGACGATGGGTTATCATATGGATGTTTGTGGGGGGTGTATCCGCATCGGTGTATGCGAATGATAGTCTGCCTATCATTGAGGTGAAGGCAGACCGAACGATGATATATCCCCAGCAGATGAATTTGACGGGTGAGGAGACGCTGATGGATATCCTACTGATGGTGCCCGACCTGATGATAAGCGGCTATGAGGATGTGATAGCCAATTATAGCCTGCGCATTGACAACTGTCCGATAAACGGCGATACCAAGTTGATACTAAGCCAGATGAAGGCGAAAGATATAGCCAAGATTCAGGTATGCGACAATACGGGTGTAGCAAAGGGAACCATCGGTATGGGCGCCGTGCTGGATATCAATATGGCTATGCCCGCGTCCGTAAAGGGTTTCGTAGAAGGGCAGGGTGGCTTTGGTAAAAATATCGAGGGTGGCGGCACCGTGAATGTGTTGTACGGTAGTCAGCGTACCGACCTCTATGCCAATGCCTCGTATCGCTATCAGCAGGGGCATAAGGAGTACCTGTCGCTGCATATGACCAACCGTTTTGATGACCGAAACAAGCTCTTGACCTACCTGACCCAGCAGTATCTTAAGATACCGGCAGACGGGTACTCGCAAAAAGTGATGGGACGGGCTCGGTATTTCCATACGTTTAATGAGGCCGGCACGGAACTGATGGTCTTGGGCGGCTATCAATATACCACCGATCCGGTATATATCAATCAGTTACCCATGTTTGTCCTGGAGCTGAATACGCCGCTGCCGGTGAAAGGGCTGTCGATGATGGCGGGTGTGGAAGGGGATTATCTGCTGACCCGGCAGAAAGGCGCAGACAGACATTGGCATGTGTTCAACCATGATATCTACCTGCAGTTTACCTATGCCTTGCCTAAATGGCGTTTTACGGTGGGACATCGTGTGATGATGTATAACTATCAGTTGGCGGATTCCGGAGCCGTTCAGAAGTATTTTGACGTCCGTAACAACACGGATGCCTCCATCATCTATCTCCCTACCAAGCAGCATCAGATTCAGTTGGCCTATTATCGCAAATACAATAATCCTGCTTATACCGCCCTCTTCATGGACGTCAACACGCTTCTGGACGAGGTATGGGCTACGGTTTATACGCAGCTGGATGAGCGGGATATCAATCAGATTAAGGTTGCCTATGCCTATAGCACGCAGCATCTGACGGTGCAGCCCGAGGCGAGTTTTTATATCGTGGAAGGCGAGGAGAACTATGGCGAATTGGCGGCCTCGGCATATTGGAAAACGAAATGGGTGGCGCTGACGGGTGGAGCTAATCTGTATATCGCCAAGAATGATGTGTATGCTACGCTTCGTTTGACACCGACCGCTTATCTGCCGCATCAATGGCAGATAGGACTTCATGTCATCTATTTTACACTCAAGCATCCTGTGCGTGCCGCGTACGGTACGCCCGTATATGGCTGCCTGTCTGTCAATAAACAGATAAAGGATTTCTTAAATATAGGTGTTGAATGGCATGATATGTTTGATGCCTGCTGTCGGACAGCCACCATCAACAGGCATGCCGCCAATGTGAAGGTGCAATATAGATTTTAATCAAGATAGAGATAGCATATGACAAGCATTGAATTGGACATGATTCAGACTGCCGGCATAGGTGCCTTGGCCCTGATTGTCGGCATGGTGTTAACCCGCAAGATCGGCTTCCTGCAGCGTTTCTGCATACCGTCGCCTGTCAGTGGTGGTATCGTATTCTCCTTAATCACCTTAGCGCTATACGGCTGGTTCAATGTGGAGGTGTCGTTCAACAGCACGCTGACGGATGTCTTTATGCTGGCGTTCTTTACCAGTGTCGGATTCCAGAGCGACCTGAAAGTCATCAAGCAGGGTGGCAAGTTGCTGGCTATCATGTTAGGTCTGCTGGTGGTTATCATCGTGCTGCAGAACCTGATGCCGATGGGGGTGACGCGTCTGTTGGGTGTGGATCCGCTGATTGGTATCGCTACCGGTAGTGTGTCTATGACCGGCGGTCATGGTACTGCGGGTGGATTTGCCGCGGTACTGGAAGGCATGGGGCTGCAAGGTGCCGGCACCATAGGCATGGCGGCTGCCACGTTTGGACTGATAGCCGGTTCCATGTTGGGCGGCCCGTTGGCGGAACTGATTATCCGTAAGAAACTGAAGCAGGAGCAGATGCAGGAGCCGGATGAGGCCATAGACCCTGCCATGGCCGGTATCGAGAGTGATGAGGCTTCGCCCGAAGGACGTACCAAACGTGTCAGTACCAACGAGCAGGAGTTCCAGCAATATGCCAAGGCGTGCTATTGGATTCTATTGGCTATGGGAGGCGGAACGCTCTTGAGCTGGTTGCTTGCCCAAACGGGTATTACGTTCCCGCCCTATTTCGGAGCCTTGATCTTAGCAGCCGTTCTGCGCAATACCGTCTGTCTTATCCCCTATAAGGAAAACGGCAAGTGGGTAAAAGCCGATAAACTGCTGGATATGGACCGCATCATCAGTGTGGGTAATATCTGCCTGTCTATGTTCCTGGGCATGGCGATGATATCCCTGAAACTATGGGAACTGCAGAGCTTGGCGCTTCCGCTCATCGTCATACTGGCATCCCAGGTGGTGATGATGGCCTTGTTTGTGTATTTTGTGGCGTTCCCTGTATTGGGTCGCGACTACGATGCTGCCGTTCTCTGTGCCGGTATATGCGGTTTCGGGCTGGGCGCTACCCCCAATGCCATGGCCAACATGAGTGCCGTATGCTATAAGTACCGCTATACCGTCAAACCCTTCCTCATTGTGCCTATCATCGGTGCTATGTTTGCCGACCTTATCAATACCGGCATCATCTCCATCTTCCTGAGTTTTCTGAAATAATTAGCCAACGAAATAGGTATTATGAAGATTCGAAACATCATCCTTTGCGTCCTTGGGCATATTATTGCGTGGGGGTTGATTTTTGTTTTCATGGCTCCGACCTTTACCCGCCAGGTGGCATTTAACGAATATTGGTGGCATCATTGTCCTTCGAAGAGAATCAGATATTATATGTCTGATTCGTTGTTGAGTTATTTGGAGATACACCGGCCTACCTATGTTGAGACACACCAATTGCTGGGTGAGGATTTCTGGGACACATGGCCGGACTTTAAACCTGATTCGTTGGATAGGCCTCGTTATTTGGAATACATACTCCGACAAGATTATGACCTCTACGGCTCAGCATGGAAAATGGTTATTGACTTTGACGATGACGGCAATTATACCGACTCTCATCGCTGGTACGATGATTAATTCCGGACGACCTGACTCACTTACGCCATCTTTCTGTTGTTGCATAGCGATAAAACCAATCTTACGTCATATTATTGCCCAATAGCCTTTTAAGCCATAGCCGATACGCTTGATGAGATGCTTTTTCTTCAAAACAACTACTTCTCTTTCAATGGTTCGTAAGCTTATACCCAACAATTTTGCCAAATCTTCATTATTCAACCCCGCTTTTTGACCGCCATTTTGTCCGCCAATATGACCGCCATGTTTCTCTATTGTCGTGAGTATTAACTGCTGTCTTTCTGTTAATTGCGCTGCATTTCTTTCTATTCAGCGACCGAGAAAACCTCGGATATTGCCGTTGAGTTTCGTATTTGAAGTTGTTTAGACATATTCTTGTGTATCTATCTTATTCCTTTTTATCTATTAACTCGCCCCAGGTCATGAAATCCGATTTTGTTGTTTGGGTGTGCTTTGGATTGTAGTAGTTTAATCAGTTGTTTTTCTTTACAGACAAGATGCCGGTATTATTAGCTAAGTGTAAATCATCCTCAATTTTCAGTATCAATATGGTAAGTAATTCTAAGAAAGTTATGTATGCTAAAGAATGTGCATTTACATCATCTGCTATAAGAGAATTTCCATGTGCATAATGATTCCTATATGCCTTTCCATTGGTAAATTTCATATTATCCAGGTAATAACTGAAATAGTCACGTTCCGGCTTACTTAACAAATGATTATCTTTCACGAGCCAACCCTTTGCGCACATATCATCAATTGCTTTTCGCTCTGCTTCCCCATAATGCCAATAAGAGCATGCATCATACTCCCACAAGGATTTTAAAACTTTGACCATTGATGGATTTGCGACATAAACATATCCGTCGGCACTAACACCGATTACTCCTTGTTTTATTAGAAAATCAAGATGAGGCTTTTGATATGCATGATAATTTGAGTATTGTACCTTTGTTTCATTTGTAAGCAAATCTATTAATGCATGATAATTTTTATTTTTGAAGGGTTCTACATATGCAAGTAATGAATTACCAGCACCAAATAAACCATACAGGACACTCATTATATCATCATTATCTTCTGCTATTTCATAGTACTTATTTGTCAAAAGGCTTTTCCCTTCTTCAACCTTCAACGGTAGAGACAACCTAATAAGTTCCTTATCTATTTCGCCTTCTTCCACAAATGCGTTATATTGTTTTACTATAGCATCTAAAACAGGACATATTATAAGGCATTTATTCAGTGCTGAATCTTCGGATTTTGGGAGGTTTATGACTAATCCCGGATAACCATATGTATCTTTAAGATAATGTTCATAGAACTGCTTTAACTCACCTTCATAAGAACCATTAATCGTGGTAAGGGTATTTCTATATGCGTATAACTGATGTAATGACAATCTATTCTTTTGGTCAAATACCATATATGTTGGATAAGCGTCCTTTCCTTTATCAATCAATAAGGTTTCCATAGTATCCACTTCGGTTCTCTTATTAATTAGATTTAACATACGGTGATTATTCAACCAGGCGAAAAGTGAGATACAATTAGTCACTCTCCTTACGCTATCACATTTTTTAATGTATGGGATATTGTAAGTATATGTGAGAACACCTTTTTCATCAATACTTAACTCTATTGGCTCTGTTTTATTATCATCCACAAACCGAATCCCCACAGACCAATTCGTTTTTACGGTTGTTGGACTGCTCATCAATTCCTCATTAAGTTTCTGAGCCAATTTTTCAGCCATAAGTCTTGTCTTCGGTGATATTTTTATTTGACTACAATTTTTTATTTGAGAAATTAACCGTACATAGTTAATATTAGGCTCTTCACTTTGCAAATAATTAATAAGCATTTGCTCTTTATCTTCTAAAGTCAGATTGGATGGCAAATAGATTTTCTTTTCTCTATGCAAGTCTTGCTTTGCAACATATTTATCTAAAAGAATATGAGCACAATTTACGTTGCTTATAAGGATTTCACGAATAATGCCCTTAAACTTTTCAACTAAACCTTGGCACTCTAAAACCTCACGTACATAATTGATGTTTTTTGTTAGTATTTCACGTAAGGTTTCTGGTTCAAGCAGTTTATATAACTTATATGCATCTATTATTTCCCAGAATGTTTTTTTATAACCCCATTCTAAAAGTTCGAAATTGTTTTTTATTGTTTTAGGGTTAAGACCATTAAAAAATCTCGCTATAATATTGTTATACTCAAGTGTTTGGTCTTTCAATGTTTGGTATTCATTATCATCCCATTTCAGTAATCTGCAATCATTATCAAACATTTGTTTGATATGCCATAGTTCAATGATGCCTTCTATATCAGTAGGCATCTCTCCCTTAGACAGTTCTTGAATACGCTTTTCCGCTAGTTCAAGATTATACCCTAAAGACAAATCATCCCTTGAGAAATAACAAACTCGGTCTTGCATACAATTAATTCGGATAATTAACAACAAAAAATTATTAATATCATTATAAGTCGGTTAATTCACAAATTGAACAATCTATTTACATTATAGATTTCTTTTGTGTAACGGCTTTAGGATTATACCATATCGCTTCAATAAAATTTTAAATCTAACTAAAAACTCTTCTTCTCTTCATGCTAGTAGTATATTTTCCTTGTCTTTTGTTTTTACGTAATGCCCTATTTAACAAATAAAGCTCATCGTATATTCAGCACCACTTAATTGCATTTCTGAAATAGAAGGTTTAGATAGAATTTCTGCCAATTCGCTTTCTTGGAATTCTTTGTCTTTCGCCATTTTTTCTTGATTATCTTTAATCTTTTGTGGATTTGTCAAAGCAATATGTTTACGCCATTCTATAATCTGATCGATTTTGTGAATTAAGTAATCCAAGATGTCGTCATCTGTAATTACATAATTTGAAAAATCGAATGAACCTCCTTCGGGCATTATTTTGAATCCGTAATCGATACTTGTATGTCTTTCAAGGGGAGCCCATATAACCATAGACGGCAGTTTGATAAAGATCGCACTCCCTTCATCTGTTACCATAATATTAAAATCAAAAGCCCTTTTTAGATAAAAATCTACTTCCAGAAAATGCGGGAATCTTGTATTCTCCTCCCTTAATGGCATCAAATAGAATGAATCGTATTCATTCGGCATTACACCATTAATTAAATAATTTTTCCATTCGTCCATTGCATTTTTTAATACATCATATAGTCCATCTGCAAATTCATTCCGTCCATGTTTCTTTGTGACATAGATGCATCCTCTCCACGTTTGTAAAATAGAAAAGTAATAGAGGCGTTTGTCGTAGTTAATAGTTTTTAACTTATCATTCCTAAATGGTCTGTAGATATGCTGTGCAAACCAGTTTTCATATTTCGAGAAAAGGTTTTCTGCTTCTCGGCTCAATAGCGGAATCTTATAGCCAGCTTGCATCGGAGGGCATTCCTTTTCTATCATGACAAATCTTGCCTGATTGTTCCATTTGAGGTCTTTATACGCAAACTTTGGGAAAATATGCGACTCGCACAATTCCGCCTCTTTATCGAATAATGGGCAAATACCTACTTCCATGTCAATAATGATTACATCGATAATATTGCTCTTAGATTCGTATCTGTAAATGTATGCCAAATCATCAACTTTATAGGTTTATAATCTTCGAAAAGTTGCTTGACATACTTTATCTCAAATACTAAACGAAAATCGTTTTCGTCAGCCACATCTACGAATTCATGTTTTGTACCAACACGAGCCACCTCAATTAAGTATAAGTCACGAATACCTTTTCCTCTCGTGTATGGCATAAAGTAGTATAGTTTGTTTAGTTTTACCGTTGAAGGGAACTTTTTGCCTGTAAAATATGCCTTTGCACGATGATGAGTGTAGGGCTCTATATACTTGTCCGGCACAAGACTCACCAACACATTCTTCGAGTCATCAAGATCGCTATTGTCAATGTATTTCTTGCGAGAGGGTGGATTGGTAATAATGTTAACTCCTTCGGGATATTGCTCGTGAAGATTGAATAAATCCAGTCCAAAGAGTTGTGGAGGTATCATTTCTCGTCCAGCGAGGATCGCTTCTTCATATTGGCTCTCCTCGGGATATTGCGCTTCTATCTCGTTGAATAGACGGATCAACGAACGACCAATAGCAAAAGCGAGATTGACAGGAACAGCATTGCCAATTTGCTTATATTGGTCATTCATATTCCCCTCAAACTCCCAATAATCGGGGAATGTTTGGATGCGTGCATATTCACGAACAGTCAAAGGACGTGTCTCTGTGGGGTGGCAACGCTCTGTTTGTTTTTGAGCAGGGGCACACGTCAGTGTTAACGAAGGCTCGTCCATAGAGAGACGACGAGCCATTCCTGTCTTACCGCCTCCGAGATAGAAACTTCCTCCCATATACTCTTTCTGTTGTTCTATAGGTAAGTCTCGCCAATCGCCACCTTCCGGAACCAATGACATTACTTGTGCTTTTTTAGCCGGATAGAGTTGTCCTTGTGATTCGGGCACATCTTGATCAAAGAGTTCACCGGAGAAAAAGGCATCACGTAGCGTCATCACTCGGCGATACGGATCTGGCCACTTGAAACGAAAACCTTGCTCATAGATATCATTGCGAATGGCTATAAGAATAAGACGCTCTCGCTTTTGTGGAACTTGATACATGATAGCTTTCAGTACGCGTGGCTCTACTAATGTATATCCAAGTTCAGCAATAGCATTTCGAATAACATCAAGCGTTTTCCCTTCTTCGTGGGAAAGCAGTCCTTTCACGTTTTCGCCCATGAATACTTTTGGTTGAATCTCACGTATGGCTCGAGCCATTTCAAAAAATAAAGTGCCACGCGTATCATTCAAACCTCCTTTTTTACCGGCGTATGAGAAAGCTTGGCAAGGGAATCCACCAGAAAGAAAGTCCACTTTACCGCGAAGGGGTGTAAAATCGACCTGATGAATGTCGCCTTCCAGCACATTCCATTCAGGATGGTTACGCCTCAATGTCTGACAAGCCATTGAATCCATCTCGTTCAATAGAACGTGACGGAAACCCGCCATATGCATACCAAGTGCCAAGCCTCCGGCACCTGCGAAAAGTTCCACGGAAGTATAGTCACGAAGTGGAGCGACATGGAATTCTTCATCCCAGTTGGTATCAAGCATCATACGGACAGGCTCTACATCGGTTAGTTCCTCCATGTAGAATCCATCTTTACCCTTTTCATTCTTATGATAAGGATATATGCCACTCTCGCCCCACTTCTGTGCAGTCGCAAGTGAAGTTCCTGTGAGGTCAGCTAAATTTGTTGCAGATAAAAAAGTGTACATTCTTACAGACCTCCCTTCGCGCGAATTTCATCAGCCAATTCTTTGATTTTCTTCGAAAGATGTATTCTTGCATCAATACCATCTTCTTCTACAACTTCTCCGAATGCCTTAGTTAATTTATGATAGAACTGCCGATCTCCTGTTACATGTTCCCAAAATTCAGCACCGCAGTATACGGGGTATGTTTTGTCAATATTCTTATAATTTGCAGACAATTCTTCGGGTTCCCCATATAAAACACCGACAATCATATCATCAAATTGAAGAGGCAGTCTATCAAGACGTGCTTTGTTTTGCAAGTGAGCGAAATGTCCCATTATCGTTGCAACATCCGGACTATTGATTGTATTTGGACCTGCTTTGCATTGACAGTATTTCTTTCTACCGTCAAGTGCGTCTATAAATTCAATGTCAATACCGTCAATACCTGATGCAGAACCAGCTGATGCTGCCATCTGAGAAACAAAGATTTGCACATTTTGACCAAAACTTGTGTTTATACTCGTACCAAGAATTCTGGGGTATAGTAATGCCTTTGCTAACGATTCAGGCTCTGTATCACCACAAAGAAAAGACGCCAAGTAATTTACGAGGAATGGATTAATCGTAAAACTACTCAACTTGAGTTTTTCCATGTTTTTTATGTGGTTCGGAATGATTATTGTGCGAAAATAATCTTTACCACTCTCAATGATTAGCTGTTTTTGTTCTTCTGTCATATCTTAATTTATTATAAGTTACTTTTTTTACTTGCGTTGCAGGGGTATTCCCGATGTAATTCGAGGGTCTTTCGAGGGAATATCGTATCCTACCTTACCTTATATATACTCTGTATATATCACGTGATTTTATATTACGCGCTGAGAAACCTGTTTTACCAGGGAACATTTTTCTCAAATCAAGGCTCAACTGATTAATTAATCCGCTGCCCCATTGACTTTCTGCTTTGAGGGCAACGATGTCGCGGCCTAGCGACCAATAGAACTCCAGCATAGAGTGGTTCACTTGCACAGCGGCCTTGATTTGGCTCCTTTGGTAGCGTTGCTTAAGTTCACCAAGCCATTCTACGTACTTGCCGTCAGCGATGATACTGTCACGCTTTACAAATTCCGGTCTGCTCTTTTCTATATCTGCCATAACTTATTTAGCGGTTGTTTGACCCTTGCACACAAATTGCGTGCAAAGGTACAAAAAAAAACATATATATGCAAAAAAAATCAAAGATTTTTAGTTGAAAGTTTAATGTTTAATTGTTTAAGGATACAAAAAAAGACGAGTCGTAGCCCGTCTTTTTGAACTATTCGGTTTTTCCGAAAGGTTGCTGTGTCTCTCTCTGTTGTGTCTCGGTTGTGTCTTGGTCATCGGTCGGATTGGCTTATTTTGTACCACTCAAGATACCACAAGTCCGTCAGAAACTCGGCCTCGAAGAAGGCATGGATATTATCAAGCAGAATGGGATAAAATGGGTACTTGATTGTGCAAAAATCAGAAAAATGCACCTAAAAATGAAAAAAAGTGCGAAAAAATTTGCACATATCAGAAAAAAGCAGTACCTTTGCACGCTTTTTCGTTGAGGACGTATGTCTGACGGCGGAAAACACGGGATGTGGCGCAGTCCGGTAGCGCAACGGTCTGGGGGACCGGAGGTCGCAAGTTCAAATCTTGTCATCCCGACAAATCATTTGATAGTTGATACTTGATACTTGATTGTAAACGAGGCGATGAAGTGATTCAGAGTCTCGTTTTTTTATACGATGAACGAATATAAACGAGTTATATGAAACGAATTGTATTGATCGTATTGCTGTGTGCAGTCGTGATCTTCGGATGGAGTCAGCCGAAGTATGTCTTTTATTTTATCGGTGATGGTATGGGGCCCAACAATGTGATGGCTGCCCAGATGTACCTGGCGGAACTCAAGGATCGCATCGGCGTGGAGCGTCTGACGATGACGACCCTGCCCTATACCGGTCAGTTATCCACCTTCTCGTCCAGCAACGGTATCACCGATTCCTCGGCTGCCGGTACCTGTCTTGCTACGGGCGTTAAGACCAACAACCACACCCTCGGTCTGGATGACCGGGGCAACCCTGTTAAGACCATCGCCGAGAAACTGCACGAAGCCGGTTGGGCGGTGGGGATAACCACCAGCGTCAGCATTGATCATGCTACGCCTGCCGCGTTCTATGCCCATGTGCCCAAACGTAATATGTACTATGACATAGGCGTACAGCTGGCTGAGTCGCAGTTTGATTTCTTCGGCGGAGCCTCGTTCTACCAACCGGAGAGTAAAGAGAATCCCCTTTCTCCCAACCTCTACAAGCTATGCGAAGATCAGGGCTATACCTTCGCGCGCGGATATAAGGAAGCACGCGAGCTGATGGATGCCAAGCGGCTTATCCTCATTCAGGAGGGCGAAGGCGTGGATATGTCTGCCGAAGGTTGGGCACAACTGCCGTATGCCATCAACCGCAAGGATGACGACCTGACCCTGGCGCAGATCACTGAGACGGCTATCCATTACCTGCAGCACAAGAGCGAACGCTTCTTCCTAATGGTTGAGGGTGGCTCAATCGACTGGGCGAACCATGCCCAGGATGGTGCTACCAGTATTCAGGAAGTAATCGATTTTAACCGATCAATCGAATTGGCCTATGCCTTCTATAAGGAGCACCCCGATGAGACCCTCATCGTCATTACTGCCGACCACGAGACCGGCGGTATGGCACTGGGCAACAAAGATTACACCCTGAATCTGCAGGTACTGCAGTACCAGAAGTGCTCGTCGAATAAGTTATCGGATATGATGCAGGGTTTGATGACTGCTAATCGGAAGCCCTCGTGGGAGGATGTGAAAACTTTGCTCACCGCCCAACTCGGGCTGTATAAGCAAGTAGAGGTAGAACCTGAAGAAGATAAGAAACTGCAAGATGCCTATAAGAAAATGCTCAAGGGCAAAGGCAGCGATATCAAGACGCTCTACAAGAGTATCAATGCCCTGAGCGGCGAGGCGGTAGCCCTGCTCAATAAGAAAAGCAAATTAGGCTGGACCTCGTATAATCATACAGCGGCTCCGGTGCCCATCTATGCCATCGGCGTGGGGGCAGAACACTTCACGGGCTGGCGTGACAATAGCGAGGTGGCACCGCTCATTCAAGCGATAGCACTGCCTTAATCTCGTCGTACGAGAATCCTCGTTGTAATAGGAATCGTGCCAACTGTTCGCGGTTGGCACCTTTCTTTTTGGCGGCTACTTGCCTGAGAACCGCGCTGTACGCCTCGTCGTCCACAGCCGACATGCCGTCCTCTATCGCCTGCGTGGGTAAACCTTTCTGGCGCAATGCCATCCTAACCTTTATGCGCCCCCAACCCTGAAACAGAATCTTGTCGTGTACAAAGGCACGGCAATAACGCTCAGCATCCAGAAATCCCTTCTCCTCCAGCGCGCAGAGGATGTTGGCGTGTATAGCAGCGGGTGCGCCCCACTGCTGTAGTTTGGCACTCACCTCCTGGCTGCAGCGTTCCGCTACGGCGCAGTAGTTCTCTGCCTTACAGAGCCATTCGGCCGGTGACAATTCTCGCTTTGCCATAACTGTCATGAATCAATTGAATATCAGCATACCCCGCCTGCCGGAATACCTCACAGACCTCTCTGCCGAAAGCCTCGTTGATCTCGACACAAAGTGTGCGGGCGTGCAATCTCGCTAAAGCACGGTAGAAAACGAGCGCATCGCTGTCGGGTACAAAGAGTGCGGTATGCGGTTCGTAGTCCAGAACCTCAGGCCGCATCTCCGCCCGTTCCGATAGCCGTACATAGGGCGGGTTGCTGACGATGAGGTCATAGTCGGGTAGGGGGGCATCGCCGAGTAAATCGTGCCGGAAGAAACGGATGTCTGCTTTGGCATTGGCTTTGGCATTGGCTTTGGCTATTTCTAAGGCTTCCGCGGAGATATCGAGGGCATCCACCTGCCATTGGGGGCGCTCCCTCTTCAGCGCGATAGCAATACAGCCGCTGCCGGTGCAGGCATCCAGCACGCGAATGGGGCTTTCTGCGGGGTAGCAAGTCAATGCCCAATCCACCAGTTCGGCTGTCTCCGGACGCGGAATGAGCGTCGCAGGCGTGACGCGTAGCGTGAGACCGCGCCATAGGGTGCGGCCGAAGATATATTGTATGGGTTCGTGCTGTAAGAGGCGGTTTAGAATGGAATCGAACGCCGGTAAGTCTCGTTTGTCGCGTGATAGCAACAACTCGGTTCGTGTGCACCCCAGGCATTCCTCTACTACCCACCGGGCAAGGCCTTCTGCTTCGTCAGCCTCATAGGCAGCCCGTAGCCTTTCGGCGGTGTATTGAACCCACTGACGCGGGGTGCGGAGCAATAGGTCAGGCATCATTTGAGCTTATGAAACTTGCGCACAACTTTGTCGCGTTTCTCAATATAGCTCATCTTGTCCGGGTTGAGCGACGAGAAACTATAGATATGCGGGATGACGGCGATGTCTTCGTCCGTGACAGCCAGCTCGGTGACGGTGTTACCCTCCAGCCGCCACAGGAACCACCCGTTGCCGTGCCATTTGAGATCCGTCTCTTGTACATCTTCGTCCTCGTACCATTCTTTGCCCCAGAAATAGTCATCCCGTTCCCAATCGGATGTATAGACGCGATACCAATGCGGGTTGTCGTCGTTCTGCCATTTGCCTAACAGGCGGTAGTCCGCCTCGGGTTCTTCGTCGAAATACATGGCGCCGTGCGTGGTGGTTTCCTCCACGGTCACTTCGGTGGCTTCGGCGGTCTCGTCAGTATGGTGCTTTACGTAGATATACACCCCTCCGAATACGAGACCGGCTACTACGATAAGACAGATGATAATCAGATTCTTCTTCATCGTTTCAACACAAAGACTTGTGCCTCCTGATTATTCATGCCCGGCATGGTACGTCCGACGGGGGCACCGATATAGGTCGGATCGCAGACGATGAACTTGCGGGTCTTGGATGAGACATAGTCACCCTTGACATCTTCGTTGAACCCCACAGCGGTAGCCAAGTGCCCGGGGTAGTACAGCAGTACAACATCCAGACCGACCAAGTCGCGCACCAGGCGCGAGAAGAGGATAGCGCGGTCCTCGCAGTCGCAGTAGGGATAATGCAAGGTCTCGGCGGCAAAGAAGACGCGGTCGCCTCCCCATACCTTGTCATCGTATTCGTATTCGAAGGCGGTCTGCACCCAGTTGAGCAGCAGCCCTACGGCGTCTTTCTCGCTCAGACCGCCGATGGCTTGCTTGAGTTGGGGATAGAGTGTCTTCTTGATATCCGTCTCCATCGGCACGTTGGCGTATGCGGCCCAGCGTGTACGCGAGTCGCCATTGATGCAGGCGGAGGGATAGTCGTTGTAGAAATCCAGGTTGTTCCGGTTGACACCGACTTTGGCGGTCAGCCCTTTCTTTGAGGTCAGCGTGCGCGGGGCGGTGATGTCTTGGTCGAAACCCGGCTCCTTGGCGATGATGAGCGAGATGGACTGCTCTTTGTCGAATTTGGCCTGACAGATCTGTAACTGCTTGGTCGGGCAGTTGATGGGGTAGAAGCGGATACCGTCCAGCATGAAATACGACATGGATACGATGTCGTAGTTGCTGGCAACCAGCAGGTATAGCTTGTTGTCGGCCTTGCCCAATCGTACTCTATAGCCGGATTGCGACATCAGGAAGGCTTGGCTTAGCACGGCTTCGTTGGTCTTGCCGTACTGCTTCTCGCAGACAGCCTGCAGCATGTTCATGTAGGCCCAGTCGCATAGGTTGTGTTGCTCACGCAGATCCAGTGCTTGCTTGACGGCTACGTCGTACGCCTCGCCCGACAGCACCTTCCATCCGTCTGCCAGATCGTTCTCGCTGAGGCCTTTCAGACGGAAGTTATCCGGTGATGGAAAACTGACCGACATGAGCGTGCCATAGAAGGCAATGGTCGTATGCTTGCTGGGGGTGCCAGGCTTGGGTGCTACCGGTGCAAGAGGTTCCGGTGCAGGCACCGGCGCAGGCACTACGACGACCTCTTTCTTGATGGGGATAGCTACCGGTGCATCAATCCGAGGTTCGTGGTGCTCGTGCCTGGGCTTGGGCTCCGGTTTGGGTTTGGGCTCCGGCTTAGGCTCCGCCTTGGGTTCTTCTTTCGGTTGCTCGGGTTCGGTTGCTACCTCCGGCTGCGGCGTGACTTCCGGTTCGGGCGTAACTTCCGGTTCGGGCGTAACTTCGGGTTCCGGTTCAGGCGCAGGTTGGGGGGCCTCATAGACCGTAGGCGGTTGGGGTGCTTCCTTGACGGGTTCGATGGCTTCTTTGCCTTCGAACTTATCCCACGACTGACGCATAAAGTCGGCGTACGCCTCGTTCGCCTCGCGGCGGAAGCGGTCGTACTCCGCCTGTTTGTCGTTGCGGAACTGGTTGAACGCCGCCTCTTGTTGGCGACGGAACGCCTCAAACGAATCCTGTTGTGCCCATATCGGCAGCGTCATCGCCGCCCATAGCACCATTATTCCCAACCGTCTCATAACTATCAATTGTCAACTATCAACTATCAACTATCAACTATCGTACGGCTTTAGCCGATCGTTCGAGGCTTTGCCGAGATAAGAACTATCAATTGTCAACTATCAATTGTCAACTATCAACTATCAACTATCGTACGGCTTTAGCCGATCGTTCGAGGCTTTGCCGAGATAAGAACTATCAACTGTCAACTATCAATTGTCAACTATCAATTGTCGTACGGCTTTAGCCGATCGTTCGAGGCTTTGCCGAGATAAGAATTATCAACTATCAACTA
>OCTX012251643.1_pt1 | contig 22798 bp, 14 predicted proteins | sample 1539691 | NCBI WGS metagenome assembly OCTX01 (sample SAMN02144231, study PRJEB22623) | gut metagenome | biome: sheep rumen | host: Ovis aries | place: New Zealand
TAATCCTAATGCTGAACCTATTATGAGAGCTGATTTCATGGAAGAGGTAATGCAGAATTTTGCTAAAGTTGATAAAAGTAAAATTGGCTTCTTTGAAGAATATCTGAACGCATCAATAAAATACATTGTAGGTACTAATACACATTCTGGTATGACGACAGGTCAGAAGATAAGGGCTTTGCATGACTGGGTTTGTGATAAGGTTAATTATGCATTTGCTCCTGATGGTTCTGCAGATCCTTCAACAGAGTGCCATGTTGATTCTTCTGTTTTCATGAGAGATACAACTGTTTGTGACGGCTATGCAAGAGCACTTACACTTCTTCTCCGTGAAGCTGGTATAGAGACCTACTATTTAAGCAGCAGCAGCCATGCATGGTGTATGGTAAAATTAGGAAATCGTTATTTCCATGTAGATCCCACTCATGATGATAATCCTCGTGATTACGACCATTTCCTTAAATCAGATAATGATATCAGCAAATGCACACAGGGACACAAAAATTGGAAAATCACATCCCCACGTGATTCCAGAATCAATTATACTATCTCACCAATGCCTGCTTGTCAGTATTCAATAGGCGATGTTAATATGGATCATGTTATTGATAAGAAAGATGTACAGCTTATCCAGGACTATAAATTAAATCTTGCACAGATATCTGATTTAACACTCGCAGATACAAATTTAGATGGCGAAATTAACCTCGCTGATGCGATAAATCTTATACAGCTTTACCCATCTTGCAGAGGTTGATACGATATATTTAAATACACCAAAGCACTCCAGTAAAAAGGAGTGCTTTTTTTATAAAAAAGATGCAACACTTTACATTTTGGCGTCGTATGTGTATAATGAAAGCTGAAATGTATGCATAAAGCTTTATGAAGGGAGGAATGTCAGGTGAACGACAAAGAGATAAAAGAAAAGATAGAGCGTTCACGTGATGAGGGTTTCCGAGCGTTATTTGATGAATACTGGCAATATGCTTATACTATCATATACAGCATACTCAACAAGTACGGATGTGTAAGAGATGCAGAAGACTGCACAGCAGACGTGCTTAGTGACGTTATGATAAAATATGATACAGGATTTGATGGTTCACTAAAAGCATATATAGGAACTACAGCAAGAAACAGAGCGATAGATATTGCCCGTTCAGCATCAAAGAAAAATGCAAGAAGTATTGAAATGGAGAGTGAAGAATACGAAGCACTTCCGTCAAAAGAAAATATTGCAGAGAAAATTGAAAATTCTGAACTTACAAAAATACTTCTTGACAATATCGAAGCACTGGGCGAACCGGACTCGGTTATCATAATCCAGAAATATTTCTTTGAACGCAGTTCAACAGAGATAGGAAAGATAACTGGCATAAATCCTATAACTGTCAGGAGCAGGCTGAAAAGAGCACTAAATAAGCTCAAAGTACAGCTTGAACGCTTTGACATCACTCTATAAAGGAGGAGTTATATGAAAAAAAGCATAAAGTTTCTACTGCAAAGCAAGTCAGCTGTTGAACGTATTGCCGGAAGTTATCCCGCTGCCGACCGGCGTACAGAAGAAAGAATATATAAAAAAACTATGGAAAAAGTGCGGACGAAATTGGACGGAGAATCTGAACATTCAGATATATATACCGTTACGCCTGTACGCTCTGTAAGAAGATTCAGAACTGCTGCAATGGCAGCAGCTGTAGTTCTGGTCGTTGGAGCGACAATAGGCGGAGCAGTGTTCAGATTCCGTCCTGATCCGAAAAAGAAAGATGATCCCCGACCGGTCATAGTTGAGGAACATACAAGGTCGAGTCAGGAAAATGAGAAAGATAAAGTAACAACAGATACAGCTGAAACTCAGGTAGTGACCACATCTGCAACTGAAACTACAAGAGTTACAGAAACAATGGTAGTTACTCAAAATGGAGATAATAGAGTAATATATACCAAAGTGAACGTTGTAGACAGAGGCAGATACAGTACAGAAACAACAGTGAAGAATAACGGCAGTAATCATCCTACAGTAACAGTAAAGAGTCAGGAGCGGAAAAATACCGTAACTACGGCAGTCACGGGCAGACGTGATACTAAGTCTGCTGTAACGACGTATCTCTATGGACCTTATAATACTCCGTCTACTACAACTGCACCGCCGACGACAACTGCACCGCTGCCTACCACCACATATCCTTATGGAGTAAGTGTGACAACGGTTGATCCTCGATATAACGAGATCGTTACCTATCTTGAAACGATCAATCCAAAAAGCGGTACACCTTATGTTGATGTTCAGGAGGCATTTAATAAGAGGCTGTCAAATGAAAAAATAGCTAAACTTGCAGAGTTACGTAAAGAAGAAAGAAGAAATCAAGAGACGTATCCGTATAAGGAAGCAATGATACTTGAAGAGAATCCTGATACTCGGCGTTTAGATCTGGATACAGCAATAAGAGAAATATACGTAACTTACTGTAATTCACGTTATGATTTTAAAAATGCGGTTGATGTTTTTAAATATCATCAAGCATATCCGGATATAACATATGGATATGCAGGTTATAATGAAGTTGATATTTATAATGTATCATCTAATGCAGATATTTATATTGATTTTGAAAATCGCACTATAAAATACTGCGGAAATGATAAGAATGGGATATATATTGAGCGGTATCTGTATGGAAATAGCAATGCTTATCCGGATCCGTTTGTATCAGTATCAACGGAGAAACTGAAAAATATACAAGAATATATACGTTCTAATGTGAAAGGTAGTCTAAGAAAGGTCATGCAAATGACAGGAAAACTGCCGGAAAATGCTCCGAGACTTAATCTTGAGAAAATAAAGGCAGTTATAAATTCAACATCAGGTGGATATACCGAAAAAGCCAAGGCTTTATATGATGCAAGCGGACGTATCCCTGATATGATAGATTATTATGGAGATATGGCGGTTTATTATCTGGATGATGAAGGAAAAAGCAGCGTAGTTTGTAAACGCTATTATATTAACGGGCATTATTCGGCATATATATATTACGGCGATGAAGAAGGTTTTGATAATTTATATGAAGAATATTCAGATTATATAAGTGGATTTTGATTAACAGTGAAAAGAGCGTTCTGAAAGGGACGCTCTTTTTGTGTATTAACAAGAAGACCTTCATAAGAATATAATATAGCGAGGGAGGGAAGAACTCCCTCCCGAAATCGGACGGCAGCCCCGTCTTATGGAGGAATCATAATGGCAGTATTTTATAATCAGGCAACACTTTCCTATAACGGAACAGTGACCACTTCTAATATAACTACCGGAGAGATACTTGAAGTTCTCTCCGCCTCTAAGAACGCAACTCCGGAGACTTATACTACCGGTGATAATGTAGTATTCGTAGTAAGCATGGTGAACAGCGGTTCAACAGCTCTTAACGGGATAACGCTCACCGATGACCTTGGTGCGTATGAAGTAGGTGAGCCGGCTGTAACAGTAGTGCCTCTGACTTACGAGGAGGGGACTATCAGCTACTATGTGAACGGTGTTCTTCAGCCTGCACCGACCGTGACATCGTTTTCTCCGCTTACAGTTACCGGAATAAATATACCTGCGGACGGCAATGCAGCTATTATTTATTCTGCAGCAGCTAATCAGTATGCACCTCTTGGCGAGGGGACTTCTGTTACAAATACAGCAGTACTGAGCGGAGCAGGTATAACAGATGTATCAGCATCAGAGCAGATAACTCCGGAGAATACTCCTTCGCTTGAGATAAGCAAGTCACTCAGTCCTGTTGCCGTAGAGGAAAACGGAGCACTTACCTATACCTTTGTTATCCGCAATTACGGCAGTGAGCCTGCTGCAAGAACAGATGATGTGATATTCACAGATACTTTCGATCCGATATTAAAGAATCTTACTGCAACATTCAACGGAGCTACTTGGACAGAAGGCACAAATTACACTTATAACGAAAATACAGGAGAATTTACAACACTTGCAGGTCAGATAACAGTGCCTTCAGCCGTCTTCACACAGGATACAACTACAGGAGTATGGAGCACTCAGCCGGGTGAGAGCATCATAACTATTTCCGGCAATATTTGATAAGTTATACTCTTTCGGCTTTAATTATGGGAAAAATAGGGGGGGAGCAAATATGCTCCCTCTCTTTCTTTTTTATGTTTTTACAACGAATAATTATAAAGTTTTACTTTATTTTTAAAGCGTTTGTTAAATTCAACACCAAGTATTTTTTGTACTATTTAGATTTTTTAAAAAAATCGGACATATTCTACATAATGTGTAATTTTAGCTGAAAAACGCATATAGTAATCCATAAACTTAATGTATAAAAAATTCTATTTGCTGAAAGTTATACAAAATATTAGTTGATTTGTTGTAGGAATATACGATAATTAAGAACAAATTATTAACATTGTAATTATTGTATTGAATGTTGTAGTAAATGCTGATATAATTGGTATATAAAATCAATATGGTTATATGTAAATAGCTATTTTAGCGTCCGGAGGATCAAAAATGACGGATAAAGAGTTGAAAAAGCTAAAAAGAATAGAACTTATAGAAATACTATACTATTTAAAAAAGGAAAACGAAGAGCTTAAAGCAGAAAATGATCTGCTGAAAGATAAATTGTTTTCTTTAGCTGATGAGGCTATCGAGTTAAAAAAGAAGCAGACTGCCATGAACGAGGATACAGCTCCTGAACCGGCTGAAAGTGCTTCTGAGGATAAAAAGATAAATGACTGATAAAAAATTAATTGATATTCCCTCTTCTGAACAATTCGGAAGAGAACTGAAAAGGCTCAGGTATAAAAAAAGCTTTTTCCGAAACTTGAAAAGTACTGTCGGAGCACTTATAGTAGTTGCTGCGATAGCAGTTATAGTCTCAACGAGACTTATTCCGGTATTCAGAGTTACCGGTTCAAGTATGTCTCCTACATTGACAAATGGAGAGGTCGTGATGTGCATGAGGTCATCGCATTATAAGACCGGAGACATAGTTGCTTTCTATTATAATAATAAGGTATTGCTTAAAAGAGTTATCGGAGTTCCCGGAGATAATATACTTATTAAAGACGACGGCACAGTCGTTCTTAATGACGAGGAACTTGATGAATCTTATGTAAGCGGCAAAGCTAAAGGCGAATGCGACATAACAATGCCATATCAGGTGCCGGAAAACAGATTGTTTGTAATGGGCGACCACAGAGCTGTATCTGTAGACAGCCGTTCAACTTCCGTTGGATGCATAGCGGAGGAAAATGTGCTCGGTAAAGTGGTTCTGAGAGTTTACCCGTTCGATAAATTCGGAAAGCCCTGATAAGGATAAATAAAATGATGAAAGGAGAGAGCGGTGTGAAAGATCTGCATAGGAAGATCAATGAACTGATACGAAACAGAAAGCAAAACAGAAGATTTATAGCGTGTTTGCTGACTCTCTCTGTTTTAGTTACATTTGTAGTTCCGGTGTCGATGATAGCTCCGGGAGTCAGTATGACAAGACAGAATGCGGGAAAGGTGGATATCTCAAAGATCATTCAGCTTAACCGGAGAGGTGATTCAACACCTTTCGTCAGCTCTGCACCTTCGTCCCCGATGACTGGCAGTAGTGACTTTGAAGACAAGATAAAAAGTATATCAGTAATCAGCGGCGGTAAAAAATATGACGGTACTCCGTGTATCGTTGATGCAGGAGACGCTGATTCAGCCTTACTCAGCATTAATCTTAATTATGAGTACAATGGTACTCAACTCGCCGAGTCGGGAATACTTGATAACCACTATGTACACTACAATATCCCGAAAGATTTGATTATCAGTCAGGACTACTACGGTTCTAATATGACTGTTATCGATACTTCATGGGAACTGGGTTCAACTACACCAGCCGGATATTATGCGATATCCAAAGGTGCAGACGGCGGCGGTCTTATATCGATATACTTCACTAATGAATATATCTCATATTTGAATACCTGTACAAACGGATTCAAAGGTGCGATAAACTTCTCCGGTAATGTAACAAGAGTAGATGATGCTGACGGCGACAGAACAGTTGTGATAAGTCAGGCAAATAATGTCGAGCTTAATGTGGACTTTGCTGATGACAAACTCACGATTTCCAAGGAAGGACAGATCAAGCGTGAAGGTCCGAATAAATATATTCTCTGGACTGTAACTCTTACAGACCCAAGAGGTTATATCGACCTCAGCCAGTATTCACTTACTGATGTTATCAGTGACAGCTATGAAGGTCAAACCTCAACGGTTGACTGGACAACTATAAGAGACATAACGGTTTCACCTGAAGGAAGTGCAACTCATACCGGAAACGGTAACTTCACACTTTCCGGAAGCAATCAGCAGGTAACTATAACTTATAAGCAGAGAAACCTGACAAACGGACATACATATGATAATGATGTAAGTGCTCAGAAGGGTGATGAAACACCTATAACTGCTTCAAAGACAATTACGATCGAGAACAAACTCAATATAAGCAAGACCGGTACACCTGATTATTACATTGACGGTGCAGGCTCGAAAGATAAGATACAGTGGACCATCCACGTTGATAACTATTCAGGCGACGGTCTTGGAAATGCTACTGTTGAAGATTCAGCACCTATACCAGCAGACGCAAAGGTATACTACTTCAATGAAGCATGGCAGAGACAAGAGCTTAATCCAAGTAAATATACCATAAGCGGTAATAGTATCACATTTAACCCGGATCCGAACATACCGGCTTCACTCGATATAGTTTATATGAAGGATGTTGCCTTCGATAATACAGACGGTATAGCAAGTACCGAGCAAACTAACAGTGCGAGCGTAAGACAGGATGTACCACATCCTCCTCCTCAGGCATCTACGGGTAATGTAACAGTAAAATATGAACATCAGTTCCAGGTAGGAAAATGGTTCGATGACTTCAATTCCGATACGGAAGAAGTAAAGTGGAAGATCACTGCTACAGCTAATGCTTATACCGATCAGAATGGCGAACCGAGAGTCGATGCGAACAGTAAGAGAACTCTTGAAGGATATACTATTAAAGATCCTGCATTTGTAGGTCTTACAGCAGATCAGATAACTTTCAATGCTTTCCGTACATTCAACCGTTGGAGTGATGCAAGTAAGGATTCAGGATATACGGATCAGGAAGAAGACCTTACTTCTTACGTAACTTTATCTAAAGATCAGGATTCCGATACAGTTACTATCCACATTACTGACAATACAAAGATAGTAAACAAAATAGAGCTGTTCTATACAAAGCCTCTCGAAAATACAGCTTTTGAGACCGGAAATTATGCCGGTTATCAGGCTGGTCAGGAGGTACAGGTAAGTAATACAGCAGAGGGTGCTTCACCTGACGACAAAATGAAAGACGGTGCAGAAGGTGTCGGAACTCTCAAGATGAGAATAGAAGGCAGTAAATCCTATAGAGGTATTTCGGAAAATAAGACTTCATCTGTTGTCGGTATGAACGATACAGAGGACAGAGAGCTTAACTGGAAAATAAAACTCACTAAGGACAACTATATAGTCGGCGGGGATAAGTTTGAAGACCGTATCCTCAATGATGAAAACGGCGGAGTTCATTACATAACTCCGGAACAGGCTGCGGCAATTGAAATATACGGCAACACTGTCGATAACGAAAGTACAATGACAAAGCTTACAAGCGATATGTACACTATCAAATTTTTCGATGCCGACGGTACTGAGATAAACGATCTTTCATCTTCAACAGAAAAGGCTGTAAAGTTTGAAGTCACTTTCACTTCTGCGATCGATGCTTCAAAATATAAGTATATAGTGGCTAATTATAAGACGGAAGCTGACATAAGTGGAGTTAAAAACGGAAAAACTTCTCAGTTCTCAAATAGACTCACATTCAATGGAACTCCTAAGGACGTTCCGGGAATGAATTTTGAGAGAAAAGATCCAAATCCTGTTGAAACAGTTAAACTAAAACTTACAAAGAGCTGGAACGATAAGAATAATGCTTATGGAACACGTCCGGCTAATATAAAGATCAGAATATGGCAGGCCATTGCAGAAGACGGAGCTGCTCCGGCTGAAACTGATACCGAAAAGTGGACTATGTTTAAAGAGTATACCCTTTCAGCAGGTGCAAAGACCGGCGAAGATCAGTTTGAATTGCCAGACAATGTTCCAAAATGGGCGGTCGACGAAAACGGATGCGTTAACGACTACTATTATAGAGTAGAAGAAGTTCTTGATGAAGAATCCGGTTATACCGCTACTTACAATAATAAACTGATAAATGCAATGACCTATAATCAGTATGATAGCAATCAGAATTTGAAGGTCACTAATAAAACTGAAGTTAAAGGTTATGGCAAGTCAAGTATACGTTTCGATTATGAGGGAGTGCTCGACAGCGTCAACAGTACCGCTGATCTTAATAAAAAGACTCTTGATCTGGACGGCAGTGGAACAGCAAAAGAATATTACATATTCCGCTGGCTGCTGAACTTTGATATGGGTTTAGATACTTCTAAACAGATAACGTATATCGATACGCTGCCGGAAGGTGCAATTTATCTTGACACAGCTAAAGCTCAGTCATTAGGCAGTGATTATGCTCCGGTAATATCGTATAGTGATAACCCTGATTGGCGAAGGGACTTCCCGATAGGGTATGAATATTACGGTATGAATGATACGTATGAAGTGGACGGAGATACGCTTACTCTTACACTTCGTGAGAATACAGTAGCTTTCAGATATTGTATCGCTATACCAGTTGATAAGCTTGATGAGGCACTCGTAAACGGAGTTCTCACTAATAAGATAAGAAAAGAAGATGACACCAAGGATAAGACAGCAACTCTTACTATTATAAACAGCTCGATACCGGATGATCCGATAAATGATGAAAATAATCATCTTAATAAGAAGTTCAATGCCGGCGTTGCAGGCGGATATCTCAATTATAGTCTGGAAGTAAATCCAGAGGGAGAGAAGCTTACTAACGATGATTACATCAGCATCACCGATAAGCTTACACTCGGTGAGGGAAGCAGCAAGACGATGGATAACCTGAGGCTTGCTCTCGATCATATCGCAGTTTATCCTTATAATGAGGACGGAACTGTTGATAAGACTCATCCGATAACTGATTATAGTTATACTATTGATTATAACTACGCTCCTCGTTCGGGTCTTACAGTATCCGGAAGAAAGCCAGCTTCCAAGGACGGTTCTAATATCGGATTCTATTTGGTAGACGGCTGGAATGCAGGAGACAATGTTACAGTCAATATAAATAAGAATCCTGTGGTGAACGGCGGAGATTCACCGGGAGAAGTGTACTTCTATACCGCATTTGATGCAGCGTCACCGAATTGGTACGCTAATATGGTACAAAGTCAGATCGCTTTACCAGCATTTAACAGTTCTGGTGTAAGTACACTGAGCTTTAAGGTGCCGGAAAACACACAATATATCGTAATTGTTGATAAATCCAAATATAGCTATTACGATAATGAAGAGGGACAACAAAAATATGATGTTAACTATATGCTCGATAATATAGAAGCTTTTTCAACTCCTGAAGCGATACCGGCAGTACTTAATGTAGAAGTTCCGGATCAGCAGCATCTGTATGTTGAGTATAGATACAGCGTAACAGGTTACACACCAAATACAGCAGGTCCGGGTGCACCAAGCAACGGCGACAAGATCTATTTCGACAACGTTGCTTCGTTTGAAGAAGATAATGCGAGCGGCTGGTCTAAACAGTCACACAGCGAAATGAATGTCAGCGATTCAAGTGCGAGTGCAGAGGCTATCAAATATCCAAGTATATATAAGGTAGACGTAAACAACTACACTCTTAATACTCTTAGTGCTGTATTCAAGGTCGCAAAATACGATACTGATTCAGGACAATGGGTATATGCAAGCAGCATAGAACCTGTACTCCGTGAAAGCAAGTATGTAAGAAAATTCACTTTCCCTGATGAAGCGGTCGGATATACCGAGGTTCAGAAGGGCACCAATGATAAAACATATCCAGAGGCAGCCGCTTCTTTGGTATTTGCAGACAGCGATGATGCTGCAACAGATGACAAAGAAAATGTTCACGATTTTATCCTTGAACAGAAAACACTCTACAAATTCGTAGAGGTGCAGGCTCCTACCGATTACCTACAGCCTGATTGGTCAAACGGCGGATTCAAAGCTAACAGCGAGTATGTGTTCTATTACTCATACGATGGTTTTAATGGAACACCTCCTGAAGATGCTTTTGATGAAAACGGAATCAGCCGCATCAGACCACTCACTACATACGGCACAGCTAATATACCGAACAGCTGCCGTATACAGTTACAGGCTAAAAAGACTTTCTCCGGTAAGGATGCAGATATTCCGGACACAGCTTCTGTAGAGCTTAAACTCTACTACTCATTCGACAAGAACGGAACTGATCTTAAACCGGTTACTAAGGAATTCCTCGGACTTCCTGCATCGGATACAACATTTAGTAATCCGATAAACGCAACTTATAAAAAGAATCCGGTTGATCCTGACGCAGTTATCGACACAGTCGAGTGGACAGGACTCCTGACCGGTAAAAACGGCTCTCCAGTCTACTACTTCGTACAGGAAGAAAGCTATACCGCTAATGGAAAGAAATATACTTTTGATCCGGCAAGCGGAAGATTCAAGCATAATGATGAGATAAGCCCGTTTATTCCGGTATATACCAGAAATGGTACAAATAAGGACGGTACTCAGATAGGCGTAAACAACTCAGAGGGCATTCAGGTCAAGAAGAGATGGATAAACCTCGACGGAAAAGAGATACCACCGCCTAAGGAAGTTGGTTCTTCAACAGAATCAATGGCTGTAGACTTCGAGGTCTACGGAATAAAGGGTCCTTACAAAGTTAAGCTTGATCTTGAAGATCATGTGCTTAACGCTGCTAATGAGTATAAACTACAGCTTCCTGTAGAGGTTGGACTTGTAGATGTTCCTGCGGGTTCGGCTGCTACATATCTGGAATATACAGAAGGTAAAAAATACCCGCTTGCATATTTCGATAATTTTGAGGTTGCAGAAAAACTCACGGAAGCACAGAAAGCGGCTCTTGAGGGCAAGTTCCTTGAACCGCAGACTTCAAGAATGATAAGCAATGGTACCGGTGTTCTTGAACTTATCAATACCGATAAGAGACAGACGGCGGTCAATGCTACAGTCGAAAAGATATGGAACGATATGGGTGCCGATCACAGCGGCGACCAGATAAGAGTTAAATTCGTACAGTCACTGTATCAGCTTACGGAAGAGCAGCTCGAAGCAATAGCTGAAGGCAATATTCCGGAGGGTACATATACAGGTGAAGATATCCAGTCGAACAAGGATGTTAAGGTCATTGTAAAAGGCAAGACAAAGGCATTCATTCTGGATAGCAATATATCCTCGGTATCGTCGGCAAGCTCGATAGCTACTATAAATCATAACAGCGATCAGCTTATAATTACCGGAGATACAGCCGGTACTGAAACGATAACAGTCACCTTCTCGGACGGAACTGAACAGGAACTTACGATAACTGTAATTGAACCGGAAGTGCTGCTCGATGAAACAGGCAGCTGGACGGCTTCATGGAACGGACTTCCTTCAGCAGATGACAGCGGCAGTGATTACTACTACTATGCTGTAGAAGAAGAAGTTCCGGAAGGCTACATAGCTTCATATGTAAACAGAACATCATCCGGAACATTCAGAACAACTATTACCAATACTCAGCCAACAGAGCTGAAAATTGTAAAGAAATGGTATGATGTTCTCGGAGATGAAATAGTGACAGATCCTGATGATGCTGATTATAATGCCGCTAAGCTAAATAAACTGCCGGATAGTATAACAGTTGAGATCTATCAGCTGCTTGCTTCACAGGCAGGAGGCACAAAGCTCGCAATGCCAGCGGATGCCGATATCAATTCTATTTTGATAGGCACTCCTTATAGGATATGCACGCTTGAAAAAGCGGACGGCTTCAGTAAGATACTGAAGGATCTGCCAAAAACAAACGATCAGAATGAGGAATATGTATACTACTTCAAAGAGGTCGGCACTCATGTGCTCAACTCCGCAGAAGGATACTATAACTTGTCTGAACCGGAATACAGATATATTTCGGAAGTAAAATATCAGAACAATGGTCTTGTGGCTACTGAAAACGGAATTGTTACTATAAGCAATAAGTTGAAGCCGGCAAAGATCAAGTTCATCAAGACATGGGCTGACGGAAACGAAAACCATGACGGCGAACAGGTAACGATAAGAGTTTATCGTTCAACAACAGCCGATACCGAAGAAGCTCAGCAGAATCCGCTCATACTTTCACTGGATAAGAATCCGGTAACTATGACAAAGAGCGATACAAGCGGTGTTACGGTAACTGCAAATCAGAAGGTAAAGATAATCTCTGCCGAAGGCGAAGATTATGACAATACTCTGATAAATGTGGCAACGGACGGAGTTGCCGGACGTATCCTGAATATTACTCCTACAGGTACGAAAACCGGAACTACTACCATTAAGCTCCAATCAGAGGACGGACAGATAGTTGAACTTATTGTCAATGTTACAGATGATCCGGCATTGATGCTTACAGCTGATAAGTCAACATTCAAATATGATGAGACTCCGGCTGTGCTGACTGCAACTTATACAGCTCCGGGAGCAACTCCTGAGGATGTAACAAATAAGAGCAGCATAGGCTATACAAGCAGCAATACTGATGTGATCGAAGTAGCAGCTGACGGAACATTAACGGTCAATGGCGTAGGCGATGCGACAATAACTGCAACCTATAAGGGCTTGCAGGACAGCGTAACACTTACAGTTGAACTTCCGGATACATTTAATGTAATCGGTGAGGATACCGTTAATGTGGGAGATACGCTCGATTTAGACGTTGATCCTCCATTCGGTACATTTGAATGGTCGTCAAGTGACGAGACTGTCGCTACAGTCGACGACAATGGTGTTGTAACTCCGGTAGGTGAGGGTACTGCTACTATTACAGCTACTCGAAATGACGGAGAGGAAGCGTCGAAGGAGATCACTGTAAATGCTTCCAAGAAGATGCCGTTTATATTTGAAACATCAGGAGATCAGGAGATAAGCAGAGGTGAACTGAGCTATACTTACGATCAGGAAACCGGAATAATAACTCTTAATATTCCTGCTGTAGAAGACGGCGGTACAGAATACAGGAAGTATCTTATAAATGCTCTCCAGACAAATGATGAGCTTAAAGACCTGAAGCCTCTTAAATATGAGGTTTATCCGGAGACCGGACAAAATAATGCGATCGGTATTTCAGCTCCTGGTATAGACTGGAAAGAAAATAATGGCACAATTAATGCAGCTAATCCGACTGTGTTCGATGCTTCCGGTTCTGCTGCACTAAGCAGTAAACCAGTATTGATACAGGTGAATAACGTTCAGGGTCCATATGTAATAAAGATCCATACGAAAGCTAAAACCGAATATCTAGAGCTTGATGAAATTGCTGGTCAGGAGGTTTCATTTACTCCGGGAACTAAATATATTATTAGTTCTTCATCACCTATAACTTCGATTTACAGAACATATGGAAATGATAATAATGTATCAGTAAACGGAAATACTCCAGGTTGGTGGGTAGATGTAAATTATACGGCTGGAAGCACATCATTTGATCTTACAGTTAAACAAGCTAATCTGAATTGGGGCGAGTCGATCACTGTAGAGACTGCTGATGGCAATAAAACGATCATTGCAAAATCTCCACCAGCACCAAACGGAGCTCCAAGAAGACGCTCGGCAGCACCGGGTACTGAAAGCGGAATGCCGCTTACAAGATTCAGTGCATCAACATTACGACTTGGAAAGGCTAAAGCATATGCAGCATCAGCTCCGTCAGAAATACCGGAGACTGGCTCAGCAGATAGCGGTCAGAAGTCGATGATGAGCACTCCACAAAGATCAGCGGGTACGCCGACATTTGAAGATGACGGCTACATCGAAAAGACAATAAGCAGCAGCGATGACTGGCAGCTTATTGCAAATGATCTTCCAATGTACAACGTTAAGGCAGACGGAACTGTTGAACCTTACTACTATTGGATAGAAGAAGTCGGCGGAGCAGACGGCTACAAAGCAAGCTATCTGTTCATCGACGGCGACGAGCATACCGAATATTCAGTAAATGCTTCAACAGGTACAACGCCTGAAATAACGATACAAAATACTCCGGATGATACTGGAGTAGAACTTCCCGAAACCGGCGGCAAGGGAATGAAAACAATTTATATGGCAGGAGGTGTTATGATACTTCTTGCTATCGCCGGAGGTTTAAAGGTAAGAAAACGTATTAAAAACGTATGATCTGTGTTCTGTCTGCTGTGAACAAACAGCAGACAGGGCAAATAATAATGATAAGGAGAATTAATTATGAAAAATACAAGAAGATTTTTAGCAATGGCAGCTGCCCTTGCACTTACAGCTTGCACAATGGCTCCAGTAGCTTCATATGCAGTAGACGTAAACGTTAAGATGAACACTTCTGCTGATAATGCAGAACACACCTACACAGCATATCAGATCTTTACCGGTGCGTATGACGATACCGATCCGGAAAACCCAGAGTTCAATATAACCGGTTGGGGTTCAGATGCAACAGCTCTGAAAACAGATGCTGCTTTCCTCGCATTCAAGAAGAGCGAAGCAGGTTCAAAGACTGTAGGTGAGTATATCGCTGCTCTTCCTGCTACTGCAACAGATGCTCAGAAAGCAGCAGCTGCTGCTAAGGCACTTGACGGAATCGCAGATGACTCAGCAGATGCTCAGGCACTCGCAGACATCGTTGCTAAGGCTATAACAAGAGGTGGAACAGCTATTGCAGCAGATGGTACAGATCTTGCTGAGGGTTATTATCTCATCAAGGATGCATATACAGCAGCTGGTGATACCAACGATGCGGTTTCAAGATTCATACTTCAGGTATCTTCATCTGATAAGGCTGCAACTGGTCTTTCAGTAGCTACTAAGAAGTCCTATCCTTCAGTAATCAAGAAGGTTCTTGAGAATGTTAAGACTCCTGCTGGCTTTGACGGTACACCGTCAGCTCTTGAGACAGCTTCAATTAACGGTGGAAAATGGAACGATGTAGCTGACTATAACATCGGTGATGCTGTACCATTCAGAGTTTGCGGCTCTATGCCAAGCACACTTAATGATTATGATGCTTACTACTACAAGTTTACTGATACTCTCGGAACACAGTTTGATCAGCCTGAGGAAGTAACTATCAAGGTTGGCAGCACAACTCTTACAGCAAGCAATCCTATTGACGGTAATTATACAGTAGACGGCGATACCGGAACAAACTGCCGTGTTAAGTGGGATGCTTCAAAGAATCAGCTCTTAGTAACATTTGAGGATATAAAGGCTTATGCAGGTGTTGACGCAAATACTATCGTAACTGTAGAGTACACAGCTAAGCTTAATAGTACAGCTAATATTGGTATCCCAGGACAGGAGAACAAGGTTGACCTTACATACTCAAACAATCCGAACTTTGAGTACACTCCTGATACAACAAATGAAGACGAAGATACTCCAAAGGATGATGAGGATAAGGAGCAGACAGACAAGACTCCTGAGGATAAGGTAATCGTATTCACATACGAGATCGATGTTACCAAGATCGACGGCACAACTAAGGATAAACTTAAAGATGCTGAATTCGAGCTCAAGAGCGGAACAACTAAGATAAAGTTCATCGATAATGGCAACGGTACATATACAGTTGCTGACCAGTCACTTTCATCCGGCGTTACAACAACTGTTAAGTCTGGTGCAGACGGTGTATTCAAGTTTATCGGTCTTGATGACGGAACATACACCCTCACTGAGACTAAGGCTCCTGAGGGATATAAGCTCCCTGCTGATCCTGACGTAGAATTAGAGCTTAGTGCAGAGACAGCTAACAATCAGACTTGGGACGGAGATGCAAAGAAAGCTCTTACAGATCTTGCACTGAATAGTGTATCTGTAGAAGATACAACTGATTTCGATGTTGCAAAGATCGACGTTGAGAACAACAAGGGAACATCACTCCCAACAACCGGTGGCATGGGTACTACACTGTTCGTACTCGGCGGCGGCTGTGCAGCTGGTCTCGCAGGTATCTACCTCGTTTCCAGAAAGAGATCTAAGGACGAAAACGCTGACTGATCTTAATAAATAACGGACATAAGTCCGAAAGCTGACCTGAAATGCCTCCGCATCTGCGGAGGCCATCAGGGAGAGACTAACAAGGAGAAGATGATGAAGAAAAAGCGTGAAACACTTATTACAGTAATTCTGATTTTCATTTTCCTTGCAGGCCTCTCCGTGATGCTTTATCCGACAGTTAGTAACTGGTGGAATCAGCGTATACAAATGAAAGCAATAGTTGAATATAAGGAGACTGTGGCTCAGCTCGACGAAAAAGAGATTGATGCCAGAATTGCAGAAGCAAGGGAATATAACCGTAAACTCGCAATGCTTAGTGCTCCGTTCAGAAATTACGACCAGATAGAGGGCTATGATGATATACTTGATATATCAGGCACCGGCATCATGGGATATATAACTATTCCATGTATACGTGTAGAGCTTCCGATATATCACGGTACAGACGAAGGTGTGTTGCAGATAGCTGCCGGACATATAAAGGGTTCTTCATTCCCTGTTGGCGGAGCATCAACACATTCGGTAATATCCGGTCACCGTGGACTTCCCTCTGCAAAGCTCTTTTCAGACCTTGATGATATGGTCGAGGGCGATATTTTCACGGTTAATGTACTCAACGAGGTGCTGACCTATGAGGTCGAGAAGATAATCAAGATACTTCCCGATCAGACTGAGGAGCTTGCGATCATACCTCAGGAAGATTACATGACTCTTATGACCTGTACCCCATATGGAGTAAATACTCACAGACTTCTCATAAGAGCTCACAGGATCGACAATTTCGATCAGGGCCGCAGAGTTAAAGTACCTGCTGACGCATTACAGGTCGACAGAATGACAATAATGCCATTAATATTAGTACCGCTTATAGCTGTACTTGTTATCTATTGGATCATAACAGGAAAACGAAAAAAAGATATGTATATAGACAAATATATAATAGAAAAAATAAAATTGCCAAAGGACGGTGAGTGATATGAAGGCTGCTAAAAAGCGAATATTTTCAGTGATAGCTGCAATAGGCTCGATAATGCTTATGCTTACGGCTGTTTTATCATGGAACTGTGCTTTTGCTGAAGAAGCTCCGAGCCTGAATCTGATATGCCGTAGGGATGATACAATTCTTGTAGGTATGGAATGGCGTATATACAGAGTGGGAAAGATGCAGGGCAAGGAACTTGTGCTTGAGGGAGACTTTGCAAAGTATTCCGTGAGCCTCGGTGAATTGACTGCTGACGAGAATATGAAGGCTGCAAAAACTCTTGAAAGCTATGCGGTCGCTGATAATATCCCGATACTGAAAAACGGAAAGACTGACAGCAAAGGTGAGTTAAAGTTCAATGACCTCGAAACGGGCGTTTACCTTGCTGCCGGAACAGATCTTATCAGCGGTGAAGTAATTTACGTTCCTTCAACATTCCTTATTAACATTGCTGAGGAAAATGCCGAGCTTAGTTACGACGCTTATCCGAAGTTCATAATGCGTTCAACTAATGATTTTTACAATAAATATGCAGTCAAGAAGGTATGGAAGGGCGATGAGTCCGCTCTCGCTGACAGACCTGTTGAGATAGATGTTGAAATTTATTGCGACGGCAGTCTGTATGATACCATAAAGCTTAACAGCGAGAATAACTGGCAGTACTCATGGCTCTCAGAAAAAGACAAGAAAAACTGGAGCGTCGTTGAACGCAATATCCCGTCTGAATATACTGTAGCTATCGACCATAATGAAACACAGTTCATTATTGAGAATACTTACAAGAAATCAACAACTCCACCTGTCACAACAACTGTTTCCAAAGAGAAGATTCCTCAGACCGGACAGCTGTGGTGGCCTGTGATACCAATGGTCGGCGGCGGAGTGGTCATGATAGGTATAGGTGCCTTCCTCAGACCTAAAAAGGATGAAGAATGAAAAATAAAATATGGAAATTATTTGTAATTGCTGGAACAATGCTGATATTATCGGCATTGTTCCTTTGCTTGTATAACGTGTGGGATTCCCGCAGAGCCGGAAAACGTGCGGAGGATATTCTCGTCCAGCTTAAAGACGAGATACCGGAGACTCATGAGTACACTCAGGAGTCAGACTTAACTCCGCCAGACAGCGAGCAAGACCTCTTTGAGCAATATAGCAATGAAACTGATGAAGTCAAGACTATAAGTATTGACGACAGATATTACTGCGGATATATCATGATTCCTAAACTGGGTACCGAACTTCCTGTTATGGACGGCTGGAGCTATGAGGGACTTAAATACTCACCCTGTCGTTACAGCGGCTCGGTGCAGGATGATGATATAGTCATAGCAGCACATAACTACAGCAGCCATTTCGGTAATATCCGTGACCTCGTTCAGGGCGACGAAGTTGATTTTATCGACTGCTCCGGAACTGTTCACCGCTATGAAGTCATATACTCAGAGGAAATAGACGGCTATAACGTTGAACAGATGCTCCGCCGTCAGGACGGTGAATGGGATATGACGCTGTTTACCTGTACACTCAGCGGACAGAGCAGAGTGACGGTCAGACTCGAAAGGATAAAGGAAAAGGAGGATTGAGATGAAAAAACTGATATGTTTATGTACAGCAGCAATGCTTGCAGTCAGTGCAGGCTGTGCTAAGAAGTCAGAAAAAGCATCTTCGCCTCTTATGGGACTTGGCTGGTATGATAAGTCGGATGAAGTCCGTGAAAAGCTCAGCGACAAAAAGCTCGTAAAGGAACGAAGTGTCAACATTTACGATGCCGATCAGCTGATGCTGGACTATTCCGGTGTCGACCTTCTCGATATAAACTGCGATCTTTCACTTTGCTTTGTTAGTGACGGACTTATAGGTCTGAATTATCACGACCTCGATCACGGCAGAAACTATATGGAGTGGAGAAATAAGCTGGAGGATATTTACAGCTCCCCGACAGAGGAGGGCGGCGGTATAGCAGTATGGTATGATGATCCTCTCGGCAGAGATACGGTCGTTTACCTTTTCAATCTTGAAGAGGGCATACAGGTGTCGTTTTACACTACAGCCGCAACTCCGGATAATTCCTATGAGCGTCCGAGGGACTATGTTCCTTCGCCGGAAGTAAGGTCGCCTGTAGTGCCGGTCATATCCGACGGCGAGACTTTTATCGAGCCTACAAAAAAAGAAGCTCCGACAGAAGCTCCTGAAAATACGGTGCAGACCGAAGCTGATATTCCTCAGTATGAAACCCAATATGTACCTGCTGAGCAAGATGTTCCGCCGGATGATGATGAAGAAACTCCGGAGACAGACGAAAACAGCGAAATTATAGATGATCCCGCAGCCGTTACGAGAGTCGTGACCAAACCCGTAAAAACCAACGACCGCAAAACTACCGCCACTACTTCCAAACCACGCACCCCAGTTTCTACAACAGCGGTTTCAAATACTGTTACCGAAGCGAATACCACGGTAACTTCAACTGCAGTTACTACAACTGTCCCGTATGTTGACAGGACTAAGGACTTTAAACTCAACGGTCTTGAATTCTACAGTAATCCGTCAGTAGAGAGAAAGAAAATGTCAGGCTATATAAAGCGTTACGAGTACCGCACAGAGGAAAAGGGTCAGCCGTGGCAGATAATAATGGAGTACGGCAGCGTGAAATATTGCGGAAAATTCTGCGATATAGTGCTTTGCTTCACGAGCCGTGGACTTGTCGGCATAAATTACTTTGACGATAAGAGCAGCAATTATCATTTCTGGGTGAATAAGCTTACCGAGATATATGGTACTCCTTCCGATAGCGAGGGCAGCTATGCTGTATGGGATAATGCTCCGGTCGGTAAGGGAACTGAAATTTATGTTTTCGCTATGGAGGACGGTGTCCAAATATCGTTCTTCGCAGACGATACTGGCTCGGAAATGTCATAAAAACGCACCAGACCGAATGTGGTGCCGATATAAAAGTTTTACGTGTATCTATTGAGGGAAACCCTTTTGAAAAAGGGTTCTCCCTCAATGGGCATGGTTCTTAACGAAGAAAGGAAAATATCAAACTGAATAGGATAAAAGCTGATACTTACAATAACGTAGGTATCAGCTTGTTTTTAAATAAATCCGGTGATTTATTTATCTGAATATGGTAAAATGTATTTAATGAATCGATCATTGGAGGTAACAACATGACCGATAAGGAACAGATAAAGGCTGCCAAGGAATTTGTCACACGCTGGGAAGGCAAAGGCAATGAGAAACAGGAAACTGCACTTTTCTGGATAGATTTACTACAGAACGTACTGGGAGTTGAGAATCCCACTTCAATTATACAGTTTGAAAAGCCCGTTGTGATAGAGAAAAACACCAAGTTCATAAACAGTTATATCCATGCGACGAAGGTTCTGATTGAGCAGAAGGGCACTCATGTGAAACTCGGCAAGACCGTTGTGAAGTCGGACGGCAAGAAGCTCACTACCTATGGTCAGGCATTCCGATACAATAATTATCTCACCTACAAGGAGCGTGCAAGGCGTATAATCGTCTCGAACTTCGAGCGTAACCTCATTTATAACTTAAACAAGCCAAACGGTGAGCCTGACGAGATACTGCTGAAAGACCTGCCAAAACAGTTCTACCGTTACAATTTCTCGTTGAGCAGAAGTCGGAAATACTGAAAAAAGAGGAACAGATATCCATTGATGCAGATGAACTGGTCGGAAAGCTATACAATGGTTCGATCAGTACCTCAAACAGTTTTCTGTTAAGGAAGTACACAGAAAGCTCCGTGAACTGTTCAAGGTATTGGATATAACAAAGGAGCAGCGTGACGAGTACGATTCGTATATGGACAATGAGCTTGCAGCATTCCTATACGTTAACGGTGGAATCTTCACTGATAAAAAGATAGCAATCACGTCATTTAAAGACTGCTGTCGCTGACAGTATGAAGTACGACAAAAATAGAAAGGCTGCATAACCGCCAAGGTTATGCAGCCTTATTTTCAAATCATAAAAATTTCTTTATGAGTATCCGCCTTTATGCGTTGGGATTTTTTATTGTATCTTTCGGCTGGATCTATATGATTTTTTGAATATTGGGGACACAATCATGGTTTTTCACACAACATTCACATAGTGCACACCAATTATTCGTATATTGGTGATAAAATTTCACTGTTAATTAAATCGCAACTCAATCGCTTAATATTTAATATTAAATCAAGCTAAATCAAAAAATCAGATGAATCACTTTAGTTATTATAAAAGCTTTTATATATAACTCACTACAATTTAACCAAGGAGGAAATATGATAAAAATCAAAAAAGGTATTTTAATGTCATTGGCATTAATAGCTTGTTGTGCTCCATTTTCTGCTAATGCAAGCGTTGAAAGCGATAATAAAGCATTTGAAGGATTCGATAAAAAGGATAAGGAGTATTTTGTTTGTGCACAGTTCAATCCGTCACAAAAGATTCAACAAGGAGAAGGATATGATCTGACAGCTAACAAATATGTTAAGCAAGCCTATGTACGTGCTCGCTCAGATGGTTCTACTGTGCCTCTTGTTGGAATTAGAATATGTGGTTCCTATGATTCAGGACGAGTGTACTCAGCCTTAGCACGTAATAAAGTAAATAAGATATATCAAACTCCGAGAGAAACTGTAAAAGACTGTAAAACATGTTGTCAAAGAACAAATTATGGTTGGTTATATTTTTAATCAATAAAACAAAGAAAAATAATAAGCAATGATTTTTCAAATAATCTTTGTAAGGAGTTATAATATATGAATTTAAAAAAGGCACTTTGTCAAATTGCTTGCATAGCTTCTATAGCAACAATATTTACAGCTAATCCTATTAATAAAGTATTCGCAGCTCAAACTACAAATAGAGCATACTCCACCGAGTATTTTGATGATTGGTGGTGGCATTATGATGGTGTTGCACAGTTCAATCCATCGTACAAAATACCAAAGGATCCGGGATATTCGCTTGATACTGGAAAATATGTCAAGCAGTCTTACGTTAATTACACGAGAAAAAAGATTAAGATAAATGGTTTGCATATTACCCGAGAGGATGTTTCAGTAATAGGCGGTAGAAGTTATTCACCGGTAGCTTCAAGCAAAAAAACAAATGCTACATATAAAGCTACTGCAACAGCAAAAGACTCACTGAATATAATAGGAAACCAGACTAAATTTTGGTATGGCTGGGTTTATTTTTAATTGATTATATTAATCGGGACAATTAATATAATTACATCACATTTAATTTAAAATAGGTTGGTGATAATATCTTGTCATCAACCTATTCTTAATCGAATAATATTTTGACATTTTTTATATTAATGTAAGGATTAATTTATGATAAAAATCAAAAGAGAACTTTTCTGGATCATTCCTAATATTGTCATAATGGTATCGATTTCATTAATACTATGTTATCTGATGAATAAGATAAATGAAACTTATGTGCCTATTGATAGTTTATCAGATAAATATTATGACATTACGATCGATAATCCCGAT
>OCTX012013705.1_pt1 | contig 22793 bp, 18 predicted proteins | sample 1539691 | NCBI WGS metagenome assembly OCTX01 (sample SAMN02144231, study PRJEB22623) | gut metagenome | biome: sheep rumen | host: Ovis aries | place: New Zealand
TCTGACGGAAAACGTCACGACCCGGGACCTCATGTGCCACCGCACCGGCACTCCCAAATACGACCTGCAGGCAATCTATGCCGCGCCGGATGACAAAGAGGAGATGGTGAAATCTCTGGAGCATCTGCAGACTTTTGCACCGCTGCGTACCCGGTTCATGTACTCCAACCAGATGGTCTCTCTGGCGGGATATCTTGTCGACGTCCTTTCCGGGAAGACTTATGAGGAATTTGTGCGGGAGAGGATTTTCGCGCCGCTCGGCATGAACTCCAGCGACTTTGAAGTGGATTCTCTCAGCAAATATGAAAAGACCTCCAAGGGATATATGTTCGCGAATGACATGTTCATTGAGCCGCCTTACATGCATCTCGGGGCCTTCGCTCCGTCGGGCGCTATTGTGTCCACCGCAGAGGACATGGCAAAATTTGCCCTGTTCCAGCTGGGCGATGGTACCTGGGAGGGTGAGCGTCTGGTCAGCGAAGCCATGATGCAGGAGATGCACAGCCACCAGATGATCGGAACGCCGTATTTCTGGGACTTCGAGGAGACACAGTGCGCCGAGTACGGACTTGGCTGGTTCACTGACATCTACAGAGGGAAAAAGCTCATCAACCACGGCGGCAACACCAACGGCTTCTCCGCCCAGATGACGCTGATCCCGTCCGAGCAGTTTGCCATTATCGCTCTGTCCAATGCCACGTCCTGCTTTGCGGTCAACGCGCTGGCTCACTACGCATCCGATGAAGTGCTCGGAGTGGAGGATATCCCGGACTGGTCAGCCCGGTTCGCTGAGATTTTCAGCAATCTGATGAGCGGGGCAATGGCCGGCATGCAGGCCCGGGCAGAGGCGAAAGTCCCGGATACCACGCCCTCGAAACCGCTCGAAGACTATGCAGGCAAATATGTCCATCCCGGCTTCGGCACCATGGAGTTTGCCATGACTGAGCAGGGCCTGGCAGGAACCTGGAACGGCCTGCCCGCCCTCCTTATGCACTACAACTACGATGCCTTTGACCTGATGCTGCCGGTCGCGGGAGCTGCGGTCCCTGCGGAATTCGTCCTTGAGAATGGCAAAATCAGGGGACTGTCGGTTGTTATGGAGGCCACGCCGGGAATTCAGCCTGAATTTTTCAGCCGCGCATAATATATAACTGCTGCAGCAGATGCACAGGAAGCAGGAAAGCTCCGGTGGGCCAGTCGGCCTCCCGGAGCTTTTTTCGGGTTTTTCCGGTCGTGATGATTCTGATATAATATATTTTGTAAAACATATTGATCAATTCTGCTGAATCAGCATTTGTTACCACAGCTTTCGGATTTAAAAAAACAGCACAGGACAGAGACGGGACAGAGGAAACGTAATATGAGGAAATGGATCAATCCTGTTTTGGTGGCGGTGAACGTCATTCTGCTTGTAACCATAGGCAGAGCATATCTGGCGGAAAAAAAAGGAGAACCGGTCCCTGTGCAGCAGGACTATGAGACAGAGCGCCCGGCAGACACGTTTCCGGAATCTGAGGTGATTGAGGACTCGGGAGTGACCGGGGACGTGGCGGAAGAAAAGTCCGGCGGCGAAAACGAAGAACGACCGGAGCCGGAATCTGATATTAACATGATTCCTGCTGATGAACCGGACAATAGCGGGCAGGAATCGCCAGAGGAGACGACGGGTCCCGGGGATGGCCATATATTCAGCACGTCTGAAAAGCCTGATATTTCTGATTTCGGGTGGGTCAACGATAATGCGATTCACGGGAACAGGACGCTGCCGGAGGGAAGGATATGTCTGGAAGCGTTGGAAGAGATCCGCGAAGGATGGAAGTGCTACCTGATCGACGACCCTGACCATCAATACGGCTCTACGGTGGAGAGACTGCTTAACGTCAGTATCGACGGTGATAATGAAAATGTCGAAGTGACATTTGACTGGTATTTCGGACATAACACCGCTGCGGATCAGGTCTTTGAGGAAAACATGCCGGACTCAGTATTTACCGGCACTTTTGCCGATGGAACACTCAGTGCGCTGGGTCCGGGAAGCATCAATATAACAGATTTTTACTATCTGGGCGGCAAAGAATTTGCAGTCGGTTCAATGAAATGGCCGGACAGCATTCCGGCTGTCATCTTTCTGGTCAGGCCGTAAGAGATGAACGATTTATGGAAATGAGGTTCTCGGTATGGCAAATTTCTGTAAAAACTGTGGAAATAAACTTACTGCGGGAGCAAAATTCTGCCGGAAGTGCGGCGCGAGGATCGAATACACTGCGCCCGCTCAGAACAGCATGCCGGAAACTGCGGCCGGCATAACGAAGCCTGCCGGCAATACTGCGGCAAAGGAACCGCACGGAAGCAGGACGAACAAAAAAACCGCGGGCCGGAGCGGACTCAGTATTTTTCTTGCCGCAGCCATTGTCGTCGAGTTTCTGGTCGCGGGGCTCAGGTACCCCGGATTCCTGATTCGGGATCCCGGAGAGCAGGGCACAGGGAGAAAGCCTCTGTCCGGAAAAGACTGGTCCAATACGGAAGACGGGACGTCCGGGAACCCGGAAGGGATGATCACTGCCGAAAACCCGGAAGAGATGATTGCCATCACAGTTGACGGTGAGGAGTACTATATTTCTCCGGAGGATCCCGATATAGAGGTAACGGCTGAGAACTCACCCGGCAATCCCCGCTTTATCTCCATCCGGTACAGTGAAGAGGAGATCGAACAGGCTCCCGTCTTTACGGCCGCAGTCTCTTCGGAAGAGCCGTCTGCCGATCTGGGAAACGGTATATCCGCTGATCTGTTCTGGTGGAATCTGGAAGATGAACCGGATGAGCTCGTCGTAAGGACACTTCCGGAGAAGGCGGACGAAGCCACCGGCGAGCGCATGATCGGCTATGATTTTTCCCTTTCATCGGGAAAACACGAGTTCAATACAATCGTGGAACTGACCATTCCGAGGACTGCCACCGACGAGACAGAAGGCGGGGTGATGTATTTCAACGAAGAGACAGGGGAGTGGGAACGCGTCTACTATGAGGTGTCTGCTGACGGGAGCAGTTACCTTGTACATATGAATCACTTCTCGACGATCTCAGAGCTTCTGTTTGGCTCCGAAAGGGAGAAACTGTCAAAACTTGTGACAGAAGAAGGTGTCTTCTCAGAACGGGACATTATTGCAAGGCCAAGGGATCAGGGCATTGTTACCGCGAAACAGATGGCGGATTATCAAGGCTATTTCGATGGTATGACCTATGCGACGCGGAAAATATCCATGGTGAACGTGAATAAGGTGTGTGCAGTCATTGCGCGATATTCCGCCAATTCTCAGAGTGTTGTAAATGATTATATCCTGAAGAAGAGAACCCCGGTCACCCCATTTTCTGCGGTCGATGATCTGAACACGATGTTCGGTCTGGGTGACGGAGTCAGAATGACGTCTGTTACGGCGGAACAGGCAGCATCGGCCGCTGCCCCAAATGCAGCCGCGACGAAAGTCATGACATATGTTGTAAAGAGCCCGTTGTTCACGAATGCAGATGCTTTGCAGGTGGCTACGGCGCTGTCCAGGGGAGCAAATATTCTGCTGGGGGCCAGAATTCTTCTGCAGTGCTTTGACAAGAACCTGACCTGGGGACAGGTCGCTGAGGATAATAAATGGGCGGTTGCAGGTGCTGTGTGCGGCGCCATAGCAAGTTCATCGAAACTGGCCGGTATGACGCTGCTGACCGGAGCAGGTGCAGCCGTCGCGGTCGGAGTTTTCGTCTGTACGACGGTCTATGCCGGTGTAAAGCTTGCGGAAAAGAGCGAATGGTTTTCGAAGTATTTTGACCCCCTGGATCCTGCTGAAAACCTTGAAGAGAGTACTTATCATCTGTATCTCAGGTTGGGTAATGATCATATTTATCCGCCGTATACACTGACGATCACCGGGTGCGGATTCGCGGAAACTTTTAATGAAATTTACAAAAACAAAGAGCTGAACTTTAAGGGAAACTACAATGAGTATTACAGGGTCGTCACGGATATCATCGACAGCTATATTGACGAGTTCTGGGCAATGTCTGATGATCAGATCAGAGAGTTCATCAAAAAGAACATCAACTGGGCTTCCGCTCCTGCATGGGAACGTCCGCCTGAAACGTATGTAAGAGAATACAAATACCGGGCAAGGCAGGCGCTCTATACAAAGATCCGGCCGATGCTGCAGAAGATCGCGCAGGAGGAGTTTGAAGCGCTGGTCCTTGAATACACAAGGTATATGGAAGAAGTGGTGCTGCCGGTTCTTAACACCGAGATCTATTTTGTGCCGAAGGATACATCACTGGCGGCAGGTGAGAATCCGTCGCATTCAGCATACCTTGGCTGGAATGGAGAAGAATTTGTCACAGAGAACGGGAAGCCGTTCACACCGGGCGTAAGGATCACTGACGGTTCAACGTACTTAAGATTTATGCCGGAATCGGCGCTTTCAGACAGGGTGGAAGATTACCTGAGCGCAGACCCGAAACTGAATGAAAAGAATGAGACGATGTATCTGTACAGATGTACGGTTTTTCACTATCTGCAGACTGGCACGCCGTGTGCCTTTACACTCACCGGACCGGAGACGATGTCGCTGGATAAGAGCCTGCACGCGAGAGCCAATTGGGAGAAAGCGGAGTTTCTAAAGGGCGATTCACTGGACTTATTTAATGAACACTATGTTGTTCCTGTTGAATACGACGGCAATCAGACAGAGCGGAAAAAAGAGGTTTACAGTCTGAAAATCATTCAGGATGAAACGATGGGTTACTATAGTAAAACGCTGGATCCGGATTATGAGGAACTGCCGGGAGGGAAAAAGCCGGAATGCACGCTGATCATTGACGAAGACAGATCTGTAATAATGTCCTTTGATGACGCGGAATTCGAGGGAGAAGCGTATATCGGCGATAAACACTATGTTTATTCCAATTTGCGGCAGGGGTTTATTCTGGAAGGACAGATCTATGATAAACCGGAGAAAAGTGAGCAGCGCTGTGTTATAACGTCTGTCGATCGGGAAAGGATCACAGGACATTCATTATGGTCGGCCTACAAGCCTGATCTGGATCATGCTGAGGGGTATGCTGAATATACGACAGAAACATCGGAGATTCGGATGATTCCGAAGGAGGAAGTGCAGAACTGGCGGGATGGGATCTATAAAGGACCGAAACCGTCCGCATCTGAGATGACGCTGCAGTTTGACAATGGCCGTCTCATTAAAATTGAACTCTATCTGAATAGCGATGAAGACGTGACTGTTTATAAAGAAGACGGGAAAATAGATGAAAACAGGGGCGGACATGGTTACAAGGCCAAGAAGATTGTGTTGGAAGTGATTCCGTAATACGGTACAACAAAAGAATTCGCAGGACAATAGAATGTACAAGAAGATGGAGAAAGACCCGTGAAGAAATCTGCTGTAACATTTGTACTGATAATCTTTGATATCGCGCTCCTCCTGGTGATTCTGCTGTGGCCGGAAAGAACATCACAGAACGTAATCACCGAGTTGCCCTCGCCGCCGGGACCCATACTGGAAGAAACCCCGCCGGTGGAGCCGGAAGTTACAGAGCCTGTCCCCGGGACGACGGAGGACGAGACGGAAGAGGAGTTCACCCTTGACGTATCAGCCTTCGATACCAGGGAGAGGCCGCACATCAGGGACTTTAAGTGGGTCACAGAGGAGATCCGTGCGGGCATATGCCCGGAGGAAGCGGAGAGCTTTTATTTTGAGGAGAGCCTCGGTGGATGGAAATGTTATGTCGTGGAATCCGAAGCGGACGTGGAGCGCCTGGCAAACCTGGAACTGAGCGGCACAGAGGATGACGCGGAGCTTCTGATCGATTGGTATTACATAAGGATCAATAAGGAAGAAGTAAGTGAAGACGCTACACCGGATTCAGTTTTTAAGGGAAATGTTACGGATGAAGGCGAGTTAGACACCCATGGTGCGGGGAGCCTGCACATTACTGACATTTACAGGATCGATGATCACCAGTATGCTTTCGGAAAGATCAGCTGGCCGGACGGTATAAGCGGCAGCATATATCTGGTCAGGCCTTAAGGAGAAGTGGATATGGCTAATTTTTGCAATAACTGCGGCACCAGGGTCACCCCGGAGACAAAATTCTGCCCAAACTGCGGCCAGAAGCTCACCGCGGAACCTGCGAAGCCGGTTACCCGGAGAACTGAATATCCGGCTCCCGAAGCGCCCGGAAGATCCGCAGGATCCGCACGAGGACGAAGCCTGCTGAATATTATTCTCGCAGTCATTTTTCTGGTGGAAGCGTGCTGTGCCTGCTTTATTCGGCCGGGCTTTCTGACCCGGAAGCCGGTGGATCAGCCCGGGAATCCTCCGGGATTCGTTCTGACTCCGCCCGAACCGGTTCCGCCTGAATCAGATGAGGATAATGAAAACCGCCCCGGGAGTATCGAAGAAACATTTACTGTCGACAACACATATCACGATACGGTGCAGCAGGTCATAGACAGTCTTTCTGAGGAGGAGAAGCGGGAACTCTCACCGGCTGTTCCGGGCTCGATTTCGCTCAGTTTTACCAGAGAGGAGATCGAAGCAATCACACCGGAGCGAGTCACAGTATCTCCCGAGGAGCCGGTCTGTGAAGTCGGCGGGATCACGGTGGATTTCAAGAGGTGGAACCTGGACGAAGAGGAGACGCTCCTTGTCCGCAGCGTGGGGGAAGTGTATGACAGCAAGAGCGGCAGTACGCTGGAGCTCTACGATTTTTCTCTGGAGAGCGGAAAGGACAGCTTTGCCACGGAAGTAGATATCACCCTGCCAAGACCCCAGGGAGGGAATGCCAACGGCGTTGTCTGGTATGACATGGAGAACGACACCTGGCGGTCCACCGTATACGATATCTCTGCGGACGGCAAGAACTATATCCTTCATACGGATCACTTCTCTTTGTTTGGTCCGGAGGCTTCGGATTATGTAAAGCCGGAGATGCTGACAGCGGACATTTCGAAAGGCCTGTTCTGCACCGGCTTTACGGCAGACGAGAGAAGCCGTATATCCAACAGTGAATTATGGAACCGTGAGATCATCCTGAGCGACGAAAGGCTCACCGCATTGTATCAGGCGGCGTTGAAGGACCAGAGCTTTATCAGCCGGCTCCTTGCGTCGGGCAATATCACGCCGGAGGCTTCCCTGAAAGGCGGATGGACAGAGTTTTTCGGAAGTAAGTACGGCTTCGTCGATAAATGGAATTCCACAATCAGTGTGATCCATGAAACCGGAGCGGGCAATTATTTCCTGGCCGGTTCCGGACTGTTCCTTGCCTCTAAAGTGCTGTACCAGTGGGGATATGAGGAAGTAACCGTCTCGAACCTGCTGGCAGAGTACAAATATGACCTGGCCGGAGTGACGGTCGGGGTCATCGCGGCAGCTTTTCTTCCCGAAGTGGGGTTAGCGAAGACCTGTGCAGTCATCGGCGGTGCGATCATCTCATGGGGACAGGATATCGAAGACAAGCTGAAATACAATGTCGGCTGGCAGGGTGATGTCTATCAGTATTTCCTGCAGGAGGAAAAGGAGATCCGCCCCTATAAGGACGCATTATTGAATTCGAAGGGTGTCCGGCTGAAGCTGGACGGTACCGGATGGGCTGACGAGATCTCAATGCTCGCCGTAAAAATGAAGAACGGCGAATATGACTATATGAAGAACCAGCCGGGCGGCATATCATTCGACCGGATCATTGAGGAGAGGATCGACAAATATCTGAATTCCTTCTGGGATATGGATGTGGAAGACGAAATCAAGGAAGGCGTCCATGTGTACTACCAGAATCTCTACGTGGACCATCTCCGTAAACCGACAAACGAAAACGAGAAACTGATGTACCGTGCGCAGATGAAATGGGAAGAGCCCACGCCGGAACAGAGAGAAAAGATCATCGGAACGACCAAGGCTCTTCTTATGAAGAATACCCGGGAGATCGTCTATGCAGTCTACAAGAAATATGTGGATGAAGTAACACAGGATTACAAAGAGGAACTCCAGACCGTTGCACTCCCGTTCCTTAACTCTACGATCATACTGGAGGTGAACGACGAAGCCCTTAAGGATGGTGAGAGTTTCGGAAGCGACTCGGCGTATGCAGAAGATCCGGATGCCGTAGTATTTAGTGATTTGCAGGATAAACCGGATTACTGGCCGGCAGACATGACCGCAAACGACTATTACAGGGGGAAATTCCATCCCTATGCACTGGAGGACTCCAACGAGATCTTTTCCTGTCGTATGTATTACTACATGATGTACGGCTCGCCGACCACCCTTTCTTTTAAAGGGAATATGGAGACCGGGCGTATGGATGCGAGCAGGAGTTTTGCAATTCCGCAGGATGATCTCGGCCGTATCATAATTGAGATCTCAGTGGACGGAGCAGCTGATAACGAAACAACTGATAATACCGGAGACCTCACACCGTTCCTGGGAACCTGGAAACAGCCCTTCCTTGTAGATATAGAAGATATTTACTATACTCTCACGGAGCATTCTTACAGAAGTTTCCACTGGAATATGGAAGATGAAGAGATAAGCTTAGATTGGATATATAAAGTCGTTTCATACGAGGTAAATGGGGACACGGCAACCATCATCGTCACCAGAAACGGACACGATATGACACTTAAGTGGACGTTGATTGATCCGGACCACGTGCAAGGGGATACGGTCCCGCTTACCCGCGTCCCGCCCGGAGAGGTACCGGGACAGTAATATAAGGCTTAAGTCAGATTTTGAAAAAAGTGCAGCACAACAAAGGAGGGATAGTATGGCATTCAGTATTGACAGCTTTTTAAAGAAGAACCCGGGAGAACCGATCATGAAATTTGAGGTCTCCATTAACAAAGCGGATTGTTCTGACCTGGTCTGTAAATACGGCAGTGTGACTTTCATACCGTTTACAGCAACAGTGGATTCTGAGCTCTTCTGCGGAACGACCGTTCCGGGTGGCTGCGACATACAGGTCGAGAATCTGGCAGGGAGCAGGCACATGTGCGCCAGATATATGTTCAGGGGAACGGACTGTGAGGGCAATGCGTGCAGCCTGTTTGTCGACAACAACGGTTATCTGAACGAGACGATGCGCGGAGGACCGTTTATTCCCGCATATCCGCGGTTTATTACGGACTCCCCTGTCCTGGGAGAATATTTCAGCCAGCAGAGGTTCCGCTCGGAAGTGCACGGACGAGAGGGCGGTGTCGAAATCTGGATCGTCGATGTGCTGAGGTGAAAAAGGAGTTTACTTGAAAAAGACGGTTAACGTAACGATCCGCGAAGAGCGGATTCCGGCAGAGGAATACATTGAGTTCCTGAAAAGAACGGATCTGGGATCTCAGTATCCCAAAGAACGTTTTGAGGAGCGGATCCGGAAGCTTGTCAGAAATGTTTCCATAAGCCTCATTGCAAGAAATGAAGAAGGGATGATCGTCGGTGTCCTCTTCGGGCTGACGGATTTCTGTTACTGGCTTTATGTCACCGATCTCGGTGTCGACAGAGATTACGAAAGGCAGGGGATCGGCGCACGATTGATGAAAGAGGCGCTCGAGAGAGCCGGAGGGGAAAAGGATATTGCAGTATATCTGATTGCCAACGAAAACGCCGTGCCGTTCTATCAGAAACTCGGGATGAAATTTGCGGATGACGTAATGCAATACAATCATATAGACTGGACGGAGTGGACAGTCAGGTAAATAAGCGCAGGAAAACCGACATAAAAGAGGCACCCTTCAGGGTGCCTCTTTCTGATTGTCTTCGAATGAGTCAGTGAACCTGTCCCCGGTGACTCATGAATGCTCCAGAGCCAGTGTTCTTGTGGTCAGATCACAGACCTCAGCGGGTCCGTAGTACTGGATGGCGCCGGGATAGGTGAAGCATGTCTCAACGGCCCACTGCCCGCGGTGTGCTTCGAAGTATTTGAACGGCTTGCCGTCGAGCTCGACAAGAGCCTTGCGGATAACCGGCTTGTCCTTACCGTTTCTTCTCTCCATGTTCATCATCTTTGTGATCGGCATACCGCCTGCGATCCACTCTTCAGCGGGCCTGGAGATGTTGGAAACCTTGGAAAGGTATCCGGTAAAGCCGTACTGGATCAGCATGAAAGCATTGAATCCGAGGGAGTAGCAGTAGTCGGCATCGAAGTTGGACGGGAAAGCGCAGCGGCCTTCGTAGCCGAAGAAGTGATGCTGTGTACCGAACTTGCCCTTGTAGGTGCCGGCTTCCTTTCTCTTTGCGAGTTCAGCCTTCACCATCTCGGAGAAGAGCTTCTCGGACTCGATGAGGGAGACCTGAACGTTTCCGTGCGGGTCACGCTCAAGGAAGAGCTGCTGCTGAATGCCCTGCGGCAGGATATCGAATACTCTGAAAGCTTCTGCGGAGAGACCGGCCTTGATGAAGTCATATTTTGCATTCCAGTCAGGAAGTGCATTGAAGGCAGCAGTCTTTTCACCTGCGAGGAGCTCGTTGATCTCGGCGATCAGTGCAGAGAACTCAGGCACGAATTCCACGATACCTTCCGGAATAATCGCCACACCGAAGTTTTCGCCGTTGTTGCCGCGGGTTTCCACTGCGTCGGCGATGTAGCTGGTGATCTCTGCGAGAGACATCTTCTTAGCAGCGACCTCTTCACCGATGAGGCAGATGTTGGGCTGCGTCTCAAGAGCGCACTCAAGAGCGACGTGAGAAGCGGAACGGCCCATTACCTTGATGAAGTGCCAGTACTTCTTGGCGGAGTTTGCATCGCGCTCAATGTTGCCGATGAGCTCGGAGTATGTCTTGGTAGCGGTATCGAAACCGAAAGAAGCCTCGATATCTTCGTTCTTCAGATCGCCGTCGATGGTCTTCGGGCAGCCGATGACCTGGATGCCGGTGTTCTTCGCCGCCATATACTCAGCCAGAGTAGCTGCGTTTGTATTGGAGTCGTCGCCGCCGATGATGACGATCGCGGTCAGACCGTTTTTCTTCGCGTTCTCGGCAACAATATTGAACTGCTCCTCTGTCTCGAGCTTGGTTCTGCCGGATCCGATGATATCGAAACCGCCGGTGTTTCTGTAAGCGTCGATGAACGCGTCATCAAACTCTACATAATCATTTTTGAGAAGTCCGTCCGGACCGCCCTTGAAGCCGAGAAGGACATTCTCACTGTTTGTAGCCTTCAGGGCATCATACAGACCGGAAATGACATTGTGTCCGCCCGGAGCCTGACCGCCGGAAAGAATAACACCGACGACCTGCTTTTTAGCAGCAGATGTGTTCTGGCCTTTCTCGAACGTGATCTCCGGCTTGCCGTAGGTGTTCGGGAAAAGTGCAGCGATCTTATCCTGGTCTGCGACACTGGCTGTCGCGGCACCTTCTTTAACGCTGATTTCCGCGATGCCGTTTCTGAGCATACCCGGAAGCTTAGGCTGGTACTCGTATCTTGCTTTCTGAAGCGGTGAAAGATTCATAATTTATACCCTTTTCCTATTTAAATGCGTGTCAACAACTTCCCATAAATGCTAAATCATTTCCCTGACAAAGTAAAGAGCGGATTCCTTCTGAGAGCCGCATAAATTCCGTAACCGACAGCTGTTCCGAGCGTATTCAGGATCAGATCATCTATATCTGAAGCTCTGGAGGGAAAAGGCAGCTGCAGGATCTCTATGCATAGTGAAATAAGGGCGCCGGCGGCGACGGCTTTCCCGAAGCTGTTCAGCTGTCTGTACACGATGGGCAATATGATGCCGCCGGGTATGAACATCGCCGCATTGCCGGCCACATTCCAGATGATATCCCGGACAGTGCCATAATGAAAGAGATGAACCAGCGGAAACAGGTTGATGAAGAATACGAAGCGGATTATGACAGCCAGATGGCCGCAAATGCCAGTTCTGCTGCGGGAAAAGATATCTCAAGCATATTGCCTCCTGCACAAATGCCGGTCTGTATTATTCTATCATGAGCAATTTCAATGTAAAATATGAGCAGACAGTATTTCAGAACAGGGAGACAACATGAATATTTACATTGATTTTGACGATTGCCTGTGTGAGACGGCACGCCATTTCTGCGTGCTGGTGAAAGAGCTCTTCGGAAAGACCGTGTCATACGAAGAGGTAAGCTTCTTCAATCTGCAGAAATCTTTTTCTCTGACAGAAGAGCAGTATGAACAGATGATGATCGAAGGACACAGACCCGAAGTGCTTCTCTCTTTTGAAGAGACGCCCGGAGCATCCCGGATAGTTCTTGACTGGGTTAGAAGCGGTCATAACGTTTCTGTCATCACCGGACGTCCTTCCGGCGCTTACGAGGCATCGCGGGAATGGCTTGACCGGCACGGCCTGGAACAGGTCAGGCTGTACTGCCTGAATAAATACGGGCGGGACAGCTTCATAAAGAACAGCGAGTTCAATCTGGAACTCGAAGACTACTATAAGATGCACTTCGATTACGCCGTGGAGGATTCTCCGCTGGCGTTCCGGTATTTTGACCATCTGCCCGGACTGCAGGTGATGGTGTATGACCGTCCGTGGAATCATCACTGCGAGTTCCCCGGGGAAAACTATCACCGGTGCACGGACTGGGAGATGATCAGAAGGATGGTGCAGTAAACAGGCCTGATCTGTCAAAATCTGGAAAAACCCGTCAGTCTGCCGGTGTCTCAGCCGGCTCTTCCGCCGGCCGGATTTCTTTTCTCAGGTGCCGGATGACAGAAGAAAGCAGCACGATGTCCGCGGCAGCCCATGCCGCGACTTCTCCGTAGAAGATGGCGTCCGCTCCGAGATATTTCGAGATTACGACCGCCATGAAAATGCGTACCACGAATTCGGCAAGACCGGAGATCATCGGCATTACCGTGTCGCCCAGCCCCTGCAGGGTGGAGCGGGCGACATAAAGAATGTAGAGGATGGGAAGGTATATGCAGATGATAAACAGGTAGCGGTAAGCAATGTCTCCCGCCGCCGCGACCCTCGCCGCGTCGCCCGTGAGGAATGCGGCTGTGATCTGCCGTCCGAACAGGATCGTAAAGAAGGCGATGATTCCGCCGGTCAGGACCGCGAGGAGCATTCCCTGCCGGAAGCCCTTCCGCACGCGGTCCATGCGGCCTGCCCCGTAATTCTGCCCGGCAAAAGTGGTGCATGCGAAGCCGTAGGCGATCGCAGCCGTTTCGATCGCGCCGTAAAGGATGCCTGCAGCGGCGCAGCCGGCCATAAAATCCACACCGAAAAGATTGATGACAGAGGTTACGATCATTCCGCCGACGGAGATCAGAACATTCTGCAGAACCACCGGCGCCGCGAGACGAAGCAGGTACCGGTCGATTTCCCATGCGGGCCGCCAGGAAAGTCGGTCCGGGCCGGAGAGGACCTCGAGCCGGCAGACGGGAAGAAGGCACCAGACAGCGGCAAGAATCTGTGAGAGAACGGTCGCGGCTGCAGCGCCTGCGATACCCCACGGCAGGACCAGAACGAACAGGATATCCAGCAGGATATTCAGGACGGAGGAGCCGACCATCGCCGCAAACGGGGTGCGGCTGTTGCCGAAAGCCCGCAGGACCGACGCCGTAAAGTTATACAGTATCTGCGCGGGGATCCCCGCAAAACAGATCATGATATAGACGAATGCCGCCGGCCGTATGGACTGCGGCACGTTGAGCAGGTGCAGTACGAGCGGTGCGGTGAGCATGGCGCCGGTCGTGATGACAACCGCAGAGACGAGGCTCAGGAGGGCGGACTGGGCAAAACTTTTCCGCAGCCCGTTCCGGTCCTGCGCACCGAACTGCTGGGCCAGCAGGATGGCAAAGCCCTGCGTCAGCGCCTGGATTACGCTGAGCATCAGATACAGGTACCAGTCCGTAGTGCCCAGCGCGGCGAGCGCGTCCACGCCGAGCCTGCGGCTCACGATGAGTGTATCCGTGATCAGATAGCACTGCTGGAACATATTGCCCAGTATCAGGGGCAGGGCAAAGGCAGTGAGAAGCCTCAGCGGGGATCCCGCGGTCATAGATCTGGTCTGCTGTCCTGTCCTGCCAATCACATCCTGCTCCTGTGCGATGTTCCTTCGGATCGTCCTGAAAGATCTCACGAAAGAAAATAATACGGAAACGATAATACAAGTATATTGGACAGGTTCACCGGGCGTCAATGAACGCGCCATCAGCGGATCACGCCTGTTCTGCCGCAAAACGGCATGGCGGAATGTCCCGATGGGTATTATAGTTTATCTGGAACAACAATCATCCGGGAGGAGATCAGAATGAGCACTGTACAGATATGGGAAGAAGCAGTCACGATTCCGACCTACGAGATCGGTGAGCCGGAGAAAAACCCGATCTTCCTGGATAAGAGGGTGTATCAGGGCAGCAGCGGGAAAGTCTATCCTTATCCGACCGTAGAGTCTGTCTCGGATGAGAAAACGGACAAAGTCTATCACGCCGTTTTCCTGGAGAACGAGTATCTGAAGGTCATGGTCCTTCCGGAACTCGGCGGCCGCATCCAACGTGCCACAGACAAGACGAACGGGTATGATTTTGTCTACTACAACCACGTGATCAAGCCTGCGCTCGTCGGGCTCACGGGACCGTGGATCTCCGGCGGCATTGAGTTCAACTGGCCGCAGCATCATCGTCCGACGACTTTTCTGCCGGTCGATCATCACATGGTGGATAATCCGGACGGGAGCAGGTCCCTGCTGATCGGCGATGTTGATCAGATGTACGGGACGAAGGTGCTGATGAAGATCACACTTTACCCCGGAAAGGCTTACATTGAGATCACCGGACAGCTGTATAACAGGACACCGCTTCCGCAGACGTTCCTCTGGTGGGCTAATCCCGCCGTTTCCGTCAATGACGATACGCAGTCTGTCTTCCCGCCGGATGTGCACAACGTCTACGACCACGGGAAGAGGGCCGTGTCCCGCTTTCCCATCGCAACCGGCGAATATTATAAACACGATTACAGCGAAGGAGTGGATATTTCCAGGTACAGGAATATTCCGGTGCCCACATCCTACATGGCGGAGCGCTCAAAATACGACTTTGTCGGCGGATATGACTATGGCGTCGGCGCGGGACTCCTGCACGTCGCGGATCATCATGTCTCTCCGGGCAAGAAACAGTGGACCTGGGGCTGCGGCGACTTCGGGAAGGCGTGGGACCGCAACCTGACAGACGAAGACGGCCCGTACATCGAGCTCATGACGGGGATGTACTGTGACAACCAGCCTGATTTTGCCTGGCTCGCACCGTTTGAGGAGAAGGTATTCACGCAGTATTTCATGCCGTACAAAGGAGTCGGTCAGGTCAGAAACGCCGGCATTCATGCGGCTCTGAACGTGGAACCGGCGCCGGACGGATCCGCCCTGGATGTCTGCGTTTATGCGACGCAGAGCTATGAGCAGGCCCTGATCCTGGTGACGGAAAACGGGAAGGAGATCTGCAGAAGAACGGCAGATCTCTCTCCGGCATCGGTCTTTCATGAACTGATCCCTGCCTCATTTCAGGATTTTGGCAGCGTGTGTGTGCAGGTCCTCTCGCAGGGCGAAGTCCTCGTCTCTTACCGGGCGGAGGATCAGGGAATCCCGGAACTCGCGGAACCTGCGAAAGAGCCGGCCTCTCCGGAAGAGACCCGGACGAACGAAGAGTTGTTTCTGACGGCGCAGCATCTGGAACAGTACCGCCATGCCACATGGCTCCCGGATCCGTACTATCTCGAAGCACTGAAGCGTGATCCCGGCGATTCCAGAGCCAATAATGCCTACGGACTGCTTCTGCTGCGCCGCGGCGCGTTCGCGGAGGCGGAGCCTTATTTCCGGGCGGCGATCGACAGGCTGACCGGCAGAGGGATGTTCAACAATCCCTATGACGGGGAACCGTTCTACAACCTCGGTCTGTCTCTCTTTTACCAGGAGCGCTTTGACGAGGCCTATGACGCCTTCTATAAGGCAGTCTGGACCAGTGCACAGCAGGAGGCGGGGTACTATTTCCTCGCTGCGATCGCCTGCAGAAGAAAGGATTTTGCGGGCGCTCTCGGTCTGATTGAAAAGGCGCTGGTGAAGAATACGCATAATATCAAGGCCAGAGGTCTGAAGGCAGTCATTCTCCGCCGCCTTGGCATGGAGAAAGCCGCGGAGGCGGTACTCGACGAGAATCTTGCGCTTGATGCGTTTGATTATGTTTCACTTTTTGAAAAAGCCCTGCGCGATCCGTCCGCACTTCCCGCGCTTCATGAGCGCATGCGCGGATTCCACGAGAATTATCTTCAGACAGCCCGCGACTACGCGGAGAGCGGTTTTTATGAGGAGGCGCTCCGGGTACTGGACGCCTGTCCGGAGCAGAAGACGATCCTTCGCTATTACAAAGGCTTCTATGAGGCAAAATCAGGCCGCCGGGCCGAGGCTCTGAAGGAATTCGAGGCCGCGGAAGAGGGAGATCCTTCCTACCTGTTCCCGAATAAACCGGAGGACATTCCGGTCTTCCGCACCGCGATCGCAGAGAATCCGGACGGGGCAAAAGCTCCTTATTATCTCGGCTGCCTGTTTTATGACAGGCTGCAGAGGCAGGAGGCGATCCGCCTGTGGGAACAGTCGGCACGAAAAGATCCGCAGTTTCCGACAGTGTTCAGAAATCTGGCGCTCGCGTATTACAATGTGGCAGGCGATCCCGTAAAAGCCGAGGCGGCCATGGAACGCGCGTTTTCCCTGAATGAGCGGGACGCCCGTGTTTTTCTGGAACGGGATCAGCTTCACAGAAAGCTCGGCCGGAGTTTTCAGGAGCGCCTTGCGGAATATGAGAAGCATGCGGATCTGGTCCGGAGCAGGGACGATCTGTTCATTGAGTATATTACGCTGGTTCACCTGGCAGGCGATCCGGCAGGAGCACTCAGCCTGATTAATTCGAGACGGTTCCACCCGTGGGAAGGCGGCGAGGGCAAGATCACGACCCAGTACGTCTGGACGCTTCTGAGGCTCGCCAGAAAAGCGATGAGGTCAGGGGACATGGAAGAAGCGGAGAACCTTCTTGGCAGGGCACTGGTCTATCCGGAGAATCTGGGAGAAGGAAAGCTGGAAGGGACCAGGGACAATCACCTGTACTATCATCTGGGGCTTGTGCTTCGCACTCTGGGCAGAGAACAGGAGGCGGAGAACTGCTTCCGGACAGCCGCCACAGGAACCGACGAACCGGCAGGTGCCATGTACTACAACGATCAGCCCGCCGACATGATCCTGTACCAGGGCCTCTCCTTCCTGGAACTGGGCAAAATCAGAGAAGCGAGGGCCAGGTTCTACCGCCTGATTGACTACGGGGAGAGGCATCTCACAGAGAAGGTAAAGATCGGCTATTTTGCAGTCTCCCTTCCTGAGTTCCGGATCTTTGACGAGGACCTGACCGCGCGGAACAAAGCGCATTGCTATTATCTGATGGCGCTCGGGCATCTCGGCCTCGGCGAAAAAGATAAGGCTGTGGAATTTCTGAACAAAGCACTGAAAACAGATCCATCGCACATGATGGCGCAGATCTATCTGGATGAGACGGAGGAATGACGTATGGATCTGAGCAATGAAGACGGGATGAAAGTCGAACTGATGGAGCTGTCAGAAGAAAACAGGAAGCAGTGTTTTGCGCTGAGAGTCGCAGACGATCAGACCCAATATATCGCTTCAAATGAGGATTCCTGGAAAACAGCAAAAGAGAACGGGAAGGTCGCGAGGCCTTTTGTTATATGCTGTGACGGCAGAATTGTCGGCTTTACGATGTTCGCTTTTGATGAGGACTATGAAGATCCGGATGACAGATACTGGCTGTGGAGATTGATGATTGATGAAGGATCACAGGGGAAGGGATACGGAACTGCGGCGCTGCAGGTTATCATCCGGTACTTCAGAGAGCACGGCGCAAACAATATCCGCTTATCAACCAAGGAGACCAATACAAAAGCATTATCGATCTATCACAGGGCAGGCTTTTGTGAGACAGGAGAAATGAATGACGAAGAAATCGTGCTGCAGCTGGATTTGTGAGGTGGAGGACGAAAATGAACTATAAGGTGATTGACAGAGAGACATACTATAGAAAAGGAGTGTTCCGCCACTTTTCGGAAGACTGTAAATGCTCGACTTCCATGACAGCGAGAATAGATGTAACAGATCTCTTTTCGTATTCAAAGAGAACGGGAACGAAGTTTTATATCAACTTTCTGTATATTCTCTCAAAGGTAATGAATTCCCGCGAGGATTACAGAATGGGATATCTCTGGCAGACAGATGAACTGATCTGTTATGACACGATCAATCCAATCCAGTATGTTTTTCATGAAGATACGGAAACCTGCACACCGGTGTATACAGAATACTGTGAGGACTATGAAAAGTTCTACGAATCTGCCCTGCGGGATGTTGAAGAGGCCAAAAAGACAAGGGAATACGGACTGGATACGGCAAATCATCCGAACTGGTTCGATGCCTCATATATCTCATGGCTCTCCTATGACTCACTGAATATTGAACTGCCTGACGGATATCTGTATTTTGCACCGATCGTCAACTGGGGAAAATACAGGGAAGAAAACGGCAGGCTTGTCATGCCTGTGACGGTCCGCCTGAATCATGCCATAGCGGACGGTTTTCTGGTTGCTAACGTATTCCGGCTCCTGGAGCGGGAAATCAGTTCCTTTACAGGGATGTGACTGACATATGAGCGAATCTTTTGTAAAAATCGACCTCCACGGCCTGCGGCAGGAGGAAGCAATGAAGGTCATCGATCAGGCTATTGCCGCGGCGGGGCCGGCAACTTATCAGCTGCAGTTGGTTCACGGATATAACCGCGGCACCAGTCTTCGATCGATGATTTATGACTGGTACCGGTATGAGCCGAAAGTAAAGCGGATCATACCGGGCGATAATCCGGGGATCACGGTGCTGGTGCTGAAGGAGTTGTATTGACATTACCGGTGAGGGAAAGATGGCAAAGCAGAATATTTTTGACAATGAAGTTTTCTTCCGTGAATACCGGAAGCTTCGCGAGCGGGAAGTAAACGCAAACAATCTGTTCGAGATTCCGACATTGTCCGCGCTCCTCCCCGATCTGTCCGGCAGAAAAGTTCTGGATCTGGGGTGCGGAACCGGCGAGCGATGCATGGATTATCTGAAACGCGGAGCGGCCGGAGTGACAGGCATTGACATTTCGGAGAAAATGCTTGCCGCGGCACAAAGCGAAAACAGCCATCCGTCCATCACTTATCTTCATATGCCGATGGAAGAGATCGGCAGCCTGGATGATACATTTGACGTGGTGATCAGTTCGCTTGCGATGCACTATATCGAGGATTTTCCAGGTGTCGTAAAGAATGTTTACAGGCTTCTGAGGGACGGCGGTATCTTTCTTTTCTCACAGGAACATCCGCTCACAACATGCTATTCCGGCGCGGGCGAGAGATGGACGCGCGATGAGAACGGCAGAAAGATCCATGCGAATATAGCGGATTACTGCGTGGAAAGAAGGAATGAATCAAAATGGTTTGTCGAAGGGGTCCAGGTCTATCACAGGATGTTCTCAACGATCGTAAATACCCTTGCCGACACGGGCTTCAGGATCCTTCAGATGGCTGAGCCATACCCGACTGAAGAGATCGTACAGAAGTATCCGGAATACTACGATCTTTACCATAAACCCGATTTTCTGTTTGTGAAGGCTGAGAAATGGAATTTATCATCAAACCGGTGACAATTGAAGATTACGACAGGATTTATGCCCTGTGGAACAGCACGGAACAGACCAGGAGGGCGCTGAATCCGGTGGATGACAGCCGGGACGGTATCGCGCGGTATCTGACGAGAAATCCTGCGACTTGTTTTATAGCCTGCGACAGTGATCACCCGCAGAAAGTGACCGGTGTTATTCTGTGCGGACACGACGGAAGGCGTGCAATCGTGCACCATCTGTGCGTTCATCCCGATTATCGCCGTCAGGGAATTGCCGCTTTGCTGATCAGGAAGGCGGAAGAGGCACTGCAGGCGGAGGGGATAACCAAAATTTTCGGACTGGTCTTCAAGGACAATGATGCAGCAAACGCGTTCTGGGAGAAGCAGGGATATACGCTGCGCACCAATCTGAATTATCGGAATAAAAGTCTGAACCCGGATGTTCCGCAGGGAGAATGAAATATGATGCTGAGACCATATCGAAAAGAAGACGCCGAACAGATCTGTTCATGGCTGAAAACAGAAGAAGAGATGTATAAATGGTCAGCTGACCGGTTCAATAAGTTTCCGCTGTCTGCGGAAGACATGGAAAACAACTATGCACCGCAGATCCGGACCGGCAGATTCTTTCCCCTGTCTTTCACAGATGACGAAGGCAGTCTGCGGGGACATTTCATTATCCGCTATCCGAAGGAAGATGATGACACCTCTGTCCGGTTCGGCTTTGTCATTGTGGATCCGCAGCTGAGAGGACAGGGATACGGAAAGGAAATGCTGCAGCTGGGTATCAGATATGTGAAGCAGAATCTGAACGCCCGGAGAATCGATCTCGGTGTATTTGCGAATAACGACAGTGCCAGACACTGTTATGAGGCGGTGGGGTTCAGAGAATACGGCAGGCGGAAATGTGAGCTCCCGGTCGGAGTATGGGAGTGCATTGATATGGAGAAATGGGATGAAGTTTAAAAAAGGTAACGGCTGGAAAGCCTGTTACGATGAAGAAACAGGAATATATACGGCAGAGCGCAGCGGCCCCGGTTACTATAATCTGTATGAGATCACCGGGGAGATCTTCGACGCGCTGACCGACGGAATGAGTGACTGGGATTCCTACCATCTGATTAAAGACGGAAGGGATCTCTATATGGCCGTGGATGACCGGTGCGGTCCGCCGTATACCATCGTTTTTGATCATGATTACGAAAAACTGTGTCCGTGGGCAGACGTCATACAAAGCGGGAAGACCTGGCCGGACGAGCTGACCGACGCGGCAGTTGAACTGTTTGAGTGCGAGAAGAACAATCGTGAACAGAGACGAAAAAGGCGGAAAGATCAGTAATTATTCGAAAAATAAGCGTTGAGCTGCAGAAATGTGATCTGGCTGCGGACGATATAGTTTTTATCGTCTGCAGCCGTTTTCCATTTAACGGCGATCGCGGAGTTGTCCTCCAGACCGGTAAAAGAGAGCTCATTATCCCCGATACGCAGAATGATACTCTTATCTGTCACAGGAACAGATCTTCTGCTGAAAGCATCCGTCTGTAAAAGAAGGAACCTGTTGTAATAGTCTGCTGTTTCCTGTGTGGCCGGGAAGGTATCTTCACCGCGCGAGATTGTCATACTGCAGCCGGAGAGGATGGCATCGTTGATCTCCAGTGCCGTGGACTTGTAATCAGTCCTGAGCACCAGCGTGTATGTGAAGAAAATGAGCACAGAAAGAGTGATACCAATAACGATGGTATACGTCAATATGAGTGCAGCGCGGGATCTTTTTCTCATTTTGCCTGAGCTCCTTTTCTTTCTTCCATTTTCTCATGAAAATATGGAGAAGAGAAGGCAGTCTGGCTATTTATCCGACAGAGGGTTTTCGTTATAATACTGTTATGGCATCAATGGGGAGACTGCCGGGTAGAAGCAGAAAAACCGTATTACGATGTAAAGGGGAAATTATGATCAAAAAATGGAATTCTCTCAGTCTCATTGTGAGGATCTGCATCGGTCTGGTGATCGGTGCCGTTCTCGGCCTTCTGGTACCGGGTGCCACTCCGATTGCCGTGCTCGGTACACTGTTCGTAGGAGCTTTGAAAGCTATTGCTCCCATTCTTGTTTTTGTCCTTGTTGCATCCTCTCTGGCAAACGCCAAGGGCGGTAATATGAAGCAATTCCGCACAGTTATTTTCCTGTATCTTTTCAGTACACTGTGCGCCGCTGTTGTCGCTGTTCTCGTGAACTTTATCCATCCCGTGACCATTACGCTCGCGGGTATTGACGTGACACAGGGCTATACTGCACCGGGCAGTATGTCCGAAATTGTCATGAACCTTCTTATGAGTGTTATTGACAACCCGGTCAAGGCGCTCAGCAATGCCAACTATATCGGCATTCTGTTCTGGGCTGTGATCTTCGGCCTCGCGCTGAAGGTGGCCGGCAGCGGGACCAAGAAAATCATGGAGGATCTGGCAGACGGTGTCTCCAAAGTCGTGCGCTGGGTGATCAACTGCGCTCCTTTCGGTATTCTCGGCCTTGTCTTTGACGCAGTTTCTTCGAGCGGTCTTGAGATCTTCACGACTTACGGAGAGCTTGTCCTGATCCTTGTCGTATCCATGCTGCTGGTGGCGCTCGTCGTCAACCCTCTGATTGTCGGCATTGCGCTGCGCCACAATCCTTATCCGCTGATCTTCAAGTGCCTGCGGCAGAGCGGTGTGACCGCATTCTTCACCAGAAGTTCCGCGGCCAATATCCCGGTCAACATGGAGCTGTGCAAAGAGCTGGGGCTGGATGAGGATATGTATTCTGTCTCGATTCCGCTGGGTTCTACAATCAATATGGACGGTGCGGCGGCAGTCATCACCACCTTCGCCCTGACGGCAGCCTTTACGGTGGGTGCACAGGTCACGCTGCCGATGGCCATCCTTTTAAGTATTGTCTCTACTTTCTCAGCCTGCGGAACTTCCGGTGTCGCCGGCGGCTCACTTCTGCTGGTTCCTCTCGGATGCTCGCTGTTCGGTATTTCCAATGATGTCGCGATGCAGATCGTCGGTGTCGGATTTATTGTCAGTGTCATTCAGG
>OCTX014513161.1_pt1 | contig 22791 bp, 19 predicted proteins | sample 1539691 | NCBI WGS metagenome assembly OCTX01 (sample SAMN02144231, study PRJEB22623) | gut metagenome | biome: sheep rumen | host: Ovis aries | place: New Zealand
GTTCGAACACAAAGAGGAAGACAAACACTCGCACTATCTGCGCCGCGAGTTCTCGTACACCAACTACGAGCAGAAATACAGTCTGCCGGAAGATGTGAACGAAGAAGAGATTAACGCGAAAGTGGAGGACGGTATCCTGACCATCGAACTGCCGAAACTGCAAAAGGTAGTCGGCAAAACGACCAAACAGATTGAAATCAAGTAAAGTACCCGGGGACAAAGGACCTGGTACAAAATAAGAGGGTGTGTCAAAATTTGGCACGCCCTCTTTGGATTCATAATTGTTGATGGACACTTTAACTGAGCATCATAATGGCTTTCTTTAATGCCACGATGAACCTGTCTATATCGTTTAGGTCATTATACAAACCGAAGGACACTCTGACCGTTCCGGGCACGCCCAAAGTGTCTATGAGCGGCTCCGCACAATGATGTCCTGTGCGAACCGCCACCCCCTGCTGGTCCAACAACGTGCCTATATCAAACGGATGAAGCAATCCTTCGCTCCCATATGCATTGAAACTGATCACTCCCGCTTTCCGCTGGCCTGCGGCATACACCTTCACTCCTTCTAACTCTCCTAACCTTCTTTCGCAGTACTCCGTCAGCTCACGCTCGTGCTTCGCTATCGCTTCCATCCCGATACCTTGTATATACGCTATCGCCTGGTGTAACGCATAACTCCCCACAAAATCAGGTGTTCCGGCTTCGAACTTATACGGCAGTTCATTGTATGTCGTGCCGCTCCATCGTACGTGGCTGATCATTTCTCCCCCACCCTCGTGAGGCGGCAGTTGCTCCAGCCATTTCCGTTTGCCGTACAGCACGCCGATGCCCGTCGGACCGTATAGCTTATGACCCGAGAAGGCGAGAAAATCGCAATCTAACGCCTGCACGTCCACTTGCATATGAGGCACGCTTTGAGCCCCGTCGATGCACACTGGCACGCCTTGCTCATGAGCCAGCCGGATGATCTCTTCGATCGGATTGATGATGCCTAACACATTGCTTACGTGCGCGACGCTCACTAACTTCGTCTTCGCGCTCAGCATACGCTTATACGCCTCTATATCGAGCGTCAGATCCGCACGTAGAGGAATATGCCGCAGGGTCGCCCCATTGCGCGCACAGAGCATCTGCCACGGCACGATGTTCGAGTGGTGCTCCAGACCGCTCACGATGATCTCATCCCCCTCATTGATCCATGCTTTAGATTCCCCTCCTTTTGGGGAGGGGTTAGGGGTAGGCTTAGGCTCACCCAATGAGAAAGCCAGCGCGTTGAGACTGTCGGTCGTGCCTTTCGTAAACACGATTTCGTCGCTGCTCGCCGCACCGATAAACGACGCCACTGCCTTCCGCGCCTCCTCGTGCTTCATCGTTGCTATCTGGCTCAGGTGATGCACTCCGCGGTGGATATTGCTGTTCCACCGCCCGTACGCCTCTCCGATAGCGTCTATCACCTCTTGAGGCTTCTGACTCGTCGCCGCGTTGTCCAGATACACCAACGGCCGTCCGTGTACAGTCTCTTTCAATATGGGAAAGTCCTCTCTTTTCATACGTTCTTATTTTTCAAATAATCGCAGCAATGCCATTTTCTTTTTGCCAGCCTCGCCGCCGTACGGATGTTCGCGGAGCGGCAAGTTGAAATGCGTGCTGCCTTTGAGAACCGTTTGAGGATGGGTAAATTCGCGGAATCCCCATTCGCCGTGATATGCCCCCATGCCAGAATGACCGGTACCGTTGAACGGCACTCCTTTGACCATCATGTGCACACACACTTCGTTGATACATCCTCCGCCAAACTGCTGGGTCTGCATTACCCTGTTCGCCCATTTCATGTCTTTTGTGAAAAGATACATCGCTAACGGGTGCTCGCGGTCGGCTATAACTTCCATTAAATCATCTACTTGCGAATCCTTGTATGGCACAATCGGTAATAAGGGGCAGAAGAGCTCATGCTGCACGATATGCTCGTTGATAGCCACGGGATAAATGATTGTCGGCGCATATTTGCGTGTCTCTTTGACACCTTTTCCTCCGAACACAATGCGTTCACGGTATTCGTCCGCCAGCTTGGCGCATTTGTCGTATGCCGCATCGGTGATGAGTTTCGGATATTCGGGATTCGTCTCCGCATGTTCGCCGATTTGTTTCACAAAGGCTTTTTTGAGTTCCTCCATGAACGGTTCCGCCACTTCATCCGCCACCGCTATCTGGTTGATATTGATGCATATCTGCCCGGCGTTGGTCAGTTTGAAGAAGGCTATTTTGCGTGCTGCATCCTTCAGGTCCGCATCTGCCCGTATGACACACCAGTTACCGGTCTCGCCACCTAACTCCAAAGCAACCGGAGTCAGGTTCTTCGCCGCCTCAGCCAGCACATGTTTGCCGACAGCCGGCGAGCCGGTATAGAAGATCTTGTCGAACCGCTGCGCCAGACACATATCCGCTACGTCATGCCCACCGTCAATAAGCGTCACGTATTCCGGCGGGAAGACCTCCGCAAAGAATTTCTTGAGCACCGCCGTGCATGCAGCTGACTTCGAACTTGCCTTGATCACTACCGTATTGCCGCCGCACATCGCTGCGGCTACTACACCTATCGTCAACAGAATCGGAAAATTGAACGGACTGATCACCAGTGATACGCCGTAAGGCATTTTATAGACTTTCGTGACGAGACTCGGGAAACACATCCATCCGCTGAAATGCCGTTCTGGCTTTGCCCAACGGCGCAGACCACTCAGCATCTCATTGATCTCCACGATGATAGGCCCCACGTCGCACAGATACGCTTCTACTTCGCTGCGCCCCAAATCCTCAGTCAAAGCTGCCGTGAACTCATCCGAATGGGCAATGACGGCTGCCTTGAGTTTTTTCAGTTGCTCTATCCTCCATTTGACAGGCAGAGTGGCGCCTGTACGGAAGAACTTCCGCTGGGCGGATACAATAGCTTGGATGTCTTTTTCCGTGTACATATGATTAGTTTGTTATTTGTTCCAAGATGTTTTTTATCTGCCGGTTATTCATTGTCACCGGAGCCGAATAATTGATGGAGTCGGCCGCCACCATCCGGATCAGTTCCTCGTGGTCTTCCGTCTTCACCGGCGAGGCTATTTTGTCCATTCCGCACTTTTTGAGCAAAGCCCGTACGGCTTCCAGAAAATCAGGAACTTCGCAGAATCGGGCTAATTGTTCATATTTCTCCCGGCATGCCGGCTGTTGGAATTCCAAAACGGGTAGCAGCATCAGCGATATAGCCTGCCCGTGCGGCAGATGGTATTTGGCACCGATGCTATGGGCGAAAGCATGTACGTATCCGGCTAGCTGGGTGTTAATTGCATTGCCTCCGTACAAAGCTGCGCGGCACATTTTACCGCGTGCCTCAATCGCTTCTTCATCCGGCAGTGAACTCCACCCTTCACCCGTCAGTTTAGGCAGGTTCTGAAGAATAAGTCTCACTCCCTCCATCGACATGCGCATGTCTTCCGGATTCTCTTCTACATCGCTGACAACCCCTTCGATGCAATGACTGAGTGCATCAATGCCGCAAGCCGCCGTCACACTTTTAGGGGCATGGAAGGTCAGTTCGCTGTCTAAAACAACATGTACTATCTTCAGTCCGACCAAGACGGTCGAACCCTTTTTCCCCTTCTCGTCCGTCACTACGGCACCTACAGTGATCTCTGCCCCGGTCCCTGCAGTGGAAGGAACCATAATGACCGGCAGGGTATCTCCGGGCACAAGGAGGAACTTGGGAAGCAATACTTTCGAGGGCAGATGGGGCATCTTTACGCCCGCGGCAATGATCTTGCAACTATCCATCACACTGCCGCCACCTAAGGCGATGATACACTCTGCTTGACACTCCATGGCCGCCAGGCGGCCCGCATCGATAACAGGTATCGTCGGCTCAGAGCATATATCCGCAAATAGACGGTATCGGATGCCTGCGGCTTCCAAGGACTCGGCTATCTTTTTTTCATATCCTAACTCATGCAGGGTTTTGTCGGTCACTACCAACACCTGCTTGTATCCCGCAGCGCGGCATAGTTCGCCGATACGCCCGCGCGCGCCGAAACCTTCCGTCACTTCAGGCTTCGGAAGCGGTACGGCATGTATCACTTTGCCGGGCAGGCGATGAATATGTTTTCTGAATAGGTAAGTTTCCATTTTTAAGGCTTGTAATAACTCTCTTCCAATATCTTCTGCGCATCGCCTTCCGCCATCAGATCTTGCAGCGAAACAGTTTCGTTGTGTTCCATATAACTCTCGGCGATTCTCCAACCGAGCCAGATACCAAGTCTTCCCGGTGCATCCTGTGACACCTCCGACGTGAACGGACCGTCGTTCAGATAACCCGTCAGCACCAGACTTTCCGTCTTGAACAAGTCTCTTTTGTCCATAACCAGATGCCATATGGCACGCTCGTTTTTCACGCACCACTCCCATTGCTCTTTCGTCCATCCCATCACTTCATGACCCTTTAGATTGTCGAAGATCTGAGCCGTCAGGTACATCACTTTGCCGCGGTATAGCATCTGGTCCAGCAACCGGCTCTTGCTGCTCGTATAAGGGATCGTCCTGAATAGATACGCACTCACTACATCCACCGGAATACACTCTTTCCGCATCGTCTGTTTCTGATATTCATACACAACGCGGTTATAGTACTCGTAGTCGCTTCCTAAATACATGTCTGCGCCTATTCCGATTAACCCTTCCCCGAAATAGATAGGTGTCTGGAAACCCGAGATGAACAGATAAAACGTCGGTACTTCGGTCTCCGGATAGAGCCATTCGATCCGGCCGAACGCCTTGCCTATGGCCTGCTCCAAATCCCTTACATCGGCAAAGATCTCCTGCTCGCGGGCATTCGTCTGCTTGAAACCGTACAAGGTGTCATTCAAAAATAACGGCAACTGTTGCTCCAGAAACGCCGTGTCCGCACTCGGAATACCTAATATATCCTCCACCCACAGCGGCATGAACTCCGGGTACTCGTCATACAGCACACGAATATCTACCCTTGTACCTTGTCCCTCGTCCCTTGTCTTTAGGGAAGGGTCGGGGTTAGGCTGATGTACATTCATCAGCGCATTGTCAAAGCGCACAATTTCAATCTCTTGCGCCGCTATGTCCTTCGGAAAATACGTCCGCCCTTTCTGACAACTCGTCAGCGCGAGTATAAAAAGCAATATATAAATGATCTTTCTCATAATATGTAGTTCCTTCCCTTTAGGGAGGGTTAGGGTAGGCTTATTACCCCGTCCTTTATTTCAATTACACGGTCCGCAATGCCAGCCAACTCTTTGTCGTGCGTCACAAGCAGAATGGTCTGACCGTATTCCTTCCGCAGCTTTAACAGCAGCTCGCTCAACTCTTTCTTGTTTTTCTCGTCCAAACTTCCTGTGGGCTCGTCCGCCAGGATAATATCCGGACTCATCATTAATGCTCTGGCTGCGGCTACACGCTGTTTCTCGCCTCCGGAGAGCTCATTGGGCTTATGGTTCATTCGGTCTTGGAGACCTAGATCAGACAGTAATTTCTCCGCACGAGCCTTGTATTCCGTCTCTTTCTCACGAGCGATCATAGCAGGAATGCACACATTCTCTATCGCTGTGAACTCCGGCAGTAACTGATGGAACTGGAAGATGAAACCGATATGTTTGTTCCGGAAAGCAGCCAACTCTTTGTCTTTCATACCGAACACATCCGTTCCTTCAATCAGCACTTGTCCTTTCGTCGGTCGATCCAGAGTTCCAATGATCTGGAGTAGGGTAGTCTTGCCTGCGCCTGACTTGCCGATAATAGCCACTATCTCACCTTTCTCTACCTGCAGGTTCACTCCCTTCAGCACTTCCAACTCGCCGAAAGCCTTCCATATATCTCTTACTTCTATCATACTTCCATCATACTTCTCCGTTTACCAAATTGCTTGTATTAATTGTACCGTCATCAGACCGCAACATACTAATTTGAGAACCGTACCAAAGAGCAAACCGATAAAACTGCCCCATCCGGCACGGAGCGCTTCTGCTACCTCTTTCCCTCCTATCAATTCGCCTATTATCGCGCCTGCCAACGGACCAACAATAACGCCTATCGCACCGAAGAAAAGACCCGCAAAGACACCTATCGTACTGCCCCAAACACCGTATTTGGTCCCGCCAAAACGCTTTGTACCCCATGCCGGCACTATGTAATCCAATACCGACACCACAACTGTCACAATACCCCATATCAGAAGCATCTGCCATGAGAAATCCACACGCTCACTCGCTTGAGCTATCCACAAGCCTACATAGGCAACAGGCACACCAGGCAGACCCGGCACAATACATCCGATAATCCCTACTATCAGGCACATCCCTGCCAATATCAATAATACAACATCCATTATCAATCATCAGTTATCAATCATCAACTCTCTGTCTCCATCATCCTTTACCCGAATCCGAATCCATACTGTCTCCTCCGGCAAAAGTGGCTCAATCAACTCCGGCCACTCAATAAAACAGTAGTTCCCGGAATACAGATACTCCTCCGCACCGAAGTCCATCGCCTCGCGGATATCTTTCAGCCGGTAGCAGTCAAAATGGTACACTTCGCCCTTGTATGGCTGTTCCACATCATACACATTGACGATAGCAAAAGTCGGACTGTTCACTACATCCATCGTTCCCATCGCTTCACATAGCGATTTGATGAAGGTTGTCTTACCTGCACCCATTTGACCGTCGAAAGCAAACACCCTCCGCGGCTCGCATTCATTCAGAATCTCCAGCGGGCTCACTGTCTCTCCTCGCTCATTGAGGAGAACCAACTGCTCTTCTACCCCTTTTTTGATTGTATAAGTACTCATGTTCTTGCTTTTCATTCAATTCTCAGAGGCTTATTTGTGCCTTTATTTGCTCGTAAATCATTGATCCTCTGCGCTTTCCAAGTAATTCTATCCACTCTTCTTCTTTCGCTGTTCTGGCGCGCTTCACAGAACCGAAACGAGTCAGTATTTTCTGCTTGGTCGCTTCGCCAACTCCTTGAATATCATCGAGTTGACTGTGAATCTGTGCCTTGCTGCGCTTCTTTTTGTGGTAGGTTATAGCAAACCGGTGCACTTCATCCTGAATACCCGTCAGCAGGCGGAACACTTCGCTCGTCACCGGCATGCTGATCTCCGCCGGAGGAAAACCGTACAGCAGCGTCTGTGTCCGGTGCTTGTCATTTTTCTTCAGTCCCGCGATGGGAATTCTTAAACCCAACATGTCTTCCACCGCTTCCCGTATCGCATGCATCTGACCGATACCGCCGTCGGCAATAATCAGGTCCGGCAGTTGCCCCCCTTCGTCTATCAGGTGTTGATACCTTCTCCTCACTACTTCGCGCATTGACCCGTAGTCGTCCGCACCATCTACGGTCTTGATCTCAAATCGTTTGTAATCGCTCTTACTCGGCTTCGCCATGCGATAGACGACACAGCCTGCCACCGCGCTCGTACCCTGTATATTAGAGTTGTCGAAGCAGTCTATCCATCGGGGAAGGGTAGGAAGTCCCATCATCTCTTGGAGTTCTGTCAAGATCCGTACCCCGCGCTGCTCAGGATTTAACTTATCCTCCTGCTTCAACCGGTCCATCTTATACTGTCGCACGTTCTGCATCGCTAAATCCAGCAGTTTCTTCCTGTCTCCGCTCGTAGCGATATATACGTGCAGTGTCTCATCAAAAACCTCCGGTATAAACGGAACAATTACGTCTTTCGTACTGCTTCCTAACTGATGCCGAAGTTCTATCATGCCCATCGCTAATAGTTCCTCTTTCTCCTCTTCCATCTTGCGGCGGTACTCAATCGTCTGACCTTGCACAATAGACCCGTTGTGTACATGTAGCATCGAGATGTACACGCGGTCATTTTGTTCGTCAAAACCGAACACATCTACATCTCTTGCCACACTGTTGGTAATAATCGTCTTGCTCTTGAATTGCTCCAGCAGCTCTATCTTACGCTTGATATCCGCTGCTTCCTCGTATTTCATTTCTGCCGATTTCATCGACATCTCTTCCTCTAACTGCCGCTCTAAATCCAGCGCATCGCCCTTGATCAACTTTCTCGCTGCTTCTATCCATCCTTGATATGCCTCTTTTTGGTACCCCTCGCATATACCGCAGCAATTTTTCAAGTGGTATTTCAGACATACACGCACCTTTTTTTTCTCGATGGATTCGGCAGAAAGCGGCATGTTACAGGTCCTGATAGGGTATAGTTTGTGGATTAGCTCCAATACCAAATCTACCGTGTACCCGAAACTATAAGGACCGTAGTATTCTCCCGCTTTCTTGTTGATCGTCCTTGTCTTGAAGATCCGAGGGTACGCTTCTTTGGTAATACAGATAGAAGGATAACTCTTTCCGTCCTTAAGCAGGATGTTATAGTGCGGCTGGTACTGCTTGATCAGGTTGTTCTCCAGCAGAAAAGCATCCTGTTCGCTCTCTACCACAACGTATTTTATATCCGCTATATGGGCTACCAATTGGCGGGTCTTTGATGATTGATGGTCTTTATTGAAATAACTGTTCACCCTCCTATGCAGGTTCTTGGCCTTGCCTACATAAATGATCTGCCCATCCTTGTCAAAGTACTGGTATACGCCCGGACTCTCCGGTATACGCCGAAGCAATAGAGCAATATGATCATTCTTCGCTGCCAATTTCCCTAACTCCTTGTCCTTTTCTCTACCTTCTATTAGCTATCTCCTATTCGTCTACTTCTATGCCTAACAGGCAGTCGATATCTACTCCTCTTTCTGCTAAAAACTCCCGCCCGTTTAGTCCTTCTAATTCAATCAAACAGTTGGTGTAAATTTTCTTCACACCCGCTTTTTTTACCAACTCCACTGCTGCCATCATGGATCCGCCTGTAGCTAAGATATCGTCATGTATCAGTACTACATCGTTCTCGCCCAATGCACCCTTATGCATCTCGATAGTATCCGTACCGTATTCTTTGGCGTAACTGATACTAATCGTCTCTGCAGGTAATTTGCCCGGTTTGCGGATGGGTACAAATCCTGCGCCTAACTCAATGGCTACCGCTGGAGCTACGATGAACCCTCTTGACTCAATACCTACTATCTGGGTAATACCTAACTCCCTATAGCGTTTTACCATCTCGTCGCGCATCCATTTCAGGCATTCTGGTTTGGCCAATGCCGTGGTGATGTCTTTGAACTGAATTCCTTTGATCGGAAAATCGGGTACATTGCGGATAGACGCAATCACTTCTTTTGCTGTCATATATCTATTTAGTTTAATTTTTCTATACGATCCCTCTCTCTGTTCCACGTGAAACATTTTACATTAGTTTGTTTTACAAACTAAAACCATTCTTTTATCGCCCCATTAGTACTAATAATACACTAATATCATTAGGACTTACACCTGGTATGCGCTGCGCTTCTCCGATAGAGCGTGGGCGGATTCTACTTAACTTCTGGCGTGCTTCGGTACTTAGACTCTGCACTTCGTCGTAATTGAAGGTCTCCGGTATTCGAATCTGTTCCAGACGTTGTAATTTGGCAGCCTCCTGCTGCTCTCGTTTAATATACCCTGCGTACTTGATCTGAATCTCGCAACTCTCTACGATTTCATCGGATAGATTCGCTATCTTGTTCTTCAACTCCGGTACTACTTCTGCCAGTGTCTTGATCCCTATCTGCGGACGCAGTACCAGATCGCTGATCTTGCATCCTTCGTGCAGTGCACTGCTGCCTATGCTTTCCAGCCATCCGTCGATAGTCCCTTTCCGTACTGTCGTTTGCTGCATATATCCGATGAAATCGGCACAACTTGTTTCTTTCTGCTGTAGCAGTTCGTACCGGTATCCGTCTGCTAACCCCATCTCGTAACTACGCTTCGTCAGCCGCTCATCCGCGTTATCCTGGCGCAATAGGATCCGGTACTCGGCTCTCGAAGTGAACATACGATAAGGTTCATCCACTCCTTTGTTGACCAGGTCGTCTATCAGCACACCGATGTAACTCTCGTCTCTACCCATGGTAAAAGGAACACCGCCGTGGATATTAATATGAGCGTTCACTCCGGCTACCAAACCCTGACCTGCTGCCTCCTCATAGCCCGTCGTACCGTTGATCTGTCCGGCGAAAAACAGATTTCTAATCTGTTTTGTCTCTAATGTATGGTGCAGTTGGGTGGGGTCGAAGAAATCATACTCGATCGCGTACCCGGGCCTGTACATCACCACATCTTCCAGACCCTTGATAGTCTTCAATCCGGCTAACTGCACCTGCCATGGCAGACTGCTGGAGAAACCGTTAACGTAATACTCATTGCTGTCTACTCCTTCCGGCTCCAGAAAAATCTGGTGTGCCTCTTTGTCGGCAAAAGTAACAATCTTGGTCTCTATACTCGGACAATAACGAGGTCCGATACTCTTGATTTGTCCGTTGAAAAGGGGAGAATCTGCTAATCCCGCGCGCAGCGCTTCGTGTGTCTGCGGATTCGTATAGGTAATCCAGCAGGGCATCTGTTTCAATTCCCTTTGTACGTTATCCAGGTAGGAGAACCGGTGCCAGCTGTTATCTCCGTCCTGCCGGACCAGTTCGTTGAAATGGATGGATCGGGCATCTATACGAGCCGGTGTACCGGTTTTCATGCGGTCGGCTTTGAATCCCAGTTCTACCAGTTGTTCGGTAATACCGTACGAGGCGGGTTCGGAGATCCGGCCTCCTTTGATCTGGGTCCTGCCGCAGTGCATCAGTCCGTTCAGGAATGTACCATTGGTCAGCACCACTGCTTCGCTACTCATCTCGATGCCTAAAGCGGTCTTCACACCGCATACCTTATTATCTTTGATAATAAGAGATGTCACTATATCCTGCCATAGATAGAGGTTTTCGGTATGAGACAGCACCTTGATCCATTCTTCTATAAACCGCTTTCGGTCGCTTTGGCTACGGGGACTCCACATAGCCGGACCCTTGCTTTGGTTCAGCATCCGGAACTGGATAGCACTCCTGTCGGTTACAATCCCCATCTGTCCTCCCAGCGCGTCTATCTCCCGCACAATCTGACCTTTCGCGATACCTCCTACCGCGGGATTGCAACTCATCTGCGCAATCTTATTCATGTCCATCGTGATGAGGAGCGTCTTGCTACCCATCCGGGCTGCAGCACTGGCGGCTTCGCATCCGGCATGGCCGGCGCCTACTACTATGACATCGTATTTGAAATTCATTTTTTCTTTCCTATTGTTTTGCCGCGGTGACTCCATTGCCAACTACCGGTGAAACTGCCGGAGGTAATAGTTCTCGTTCTGGGCTGAAATGCGTTCTCCAGATGGTTCCGATAAGTGATTTCATTATTCTCGGGATTCACCAGTATGCCAATAATATCGAACCGCGGCATTTTTTCTATTTTTCTATATTTGATATACGCATTGGCGGCAACTGTCATCCTGCGTTTTTTATCTTCGTCTACATACTCTTCCGGCATCTTACCGCCATAGGTGGTAGTCCGTGCTTTTACTTCTGCAAACACAATCTCTTTCTTGTTTTCTGCTATCAGATCCACCTCCAGATGTCCCATCCGCCAGTTATGCTCCACGATGCGGAAACCTTTCTGCTCCAGCATTTTTGCGGCTTCTGTCTCTCCGATAATTCCTATAGGGTCTGTAACAAACATATTATTTCTATCTAAGTTGTTCCATACGCGCGGCATCTAACCGAAGCAGGATGAATAACAATAATGTAAATCCCCATAGCGAACTGCCTCCGTAGCTGAAAAAAGGCAGCGGGATACCGATCACCGGCAGCAATCCTAATACCATACCTACGTTGATCGTCAGATGGAAAAGGAAGATACTGGCTACGGCATAGGCATAGATCTGGGTGGATATATTGCGTTGCCGCTCGGCGATTTCAATCAGTCTTAGGATAAAGAACAGATATACCAGCAGTACCCCTATGGAACCCACAAATCCCCATTCCTCACCTACGGTGCAGAAGATAAAATCGGTATCTTGCTCCGGCACGAACTGCAGTTTCGTTTGTGTGCCGTTCAAGTATCCTTTGCCGAAGAACCGTCCGGAACCGATGGCAATACGTGCCTGATTGACGTTGTACCCTGCGCCCGCAGGATCTTCTTTCATACCCAAAAGCACTTCGATACGAATCCGTTGGTGCGGCTGTAGCACTTTCTGGAATACAAAATCGCAGGCATGGGTGTAACCGATGCAGAATAGTGTGAATACCGCTACTATCAACAGCATATATTTGCGCCAATAGAGGCTGACGAAGATATTATACACCACCAGTGCTATCACAATACCCATAGAAACCCATTCGAACGGCACGCTTACCCATATATTCACAATCAGGCATATGCCATAGATTAGCGCCACGCTCCCTGTCAAGATGAGCGCCTGCCACCTCATCCTGTGTTCTTTGCATATGAAATAAATCTCCACGGCGCTCAGCAGCAGCATACAACTCAGTATACCTGCGCTGCCGGTGCCTAACGGTATAGCCGTGCTTCCCCATCGGATGCTGATGATAAATAGCGCTACGGCCGCGACGCCCATCCATAATACGTATCCGCTCATTCCCTGACGGTAGAAAACCAGCAGGAAAGCAGCGAAGACGAGGGCTGAACCGGTCTCTTTTTGCAGCACCATGATGATGAGTGCCGGTACTCCGATAAGCGCAAAAGGTACGATGAGATCGCGCCATGTGCGTATTTTATAGTCATACCGACCCATGTATTTGGCGATGGCTAAAGCTACGACGCATTTGGCGAACTCCGCCGGCTGCAGACTCACCGGACCAAGCGAGATCCAGGACATGGAGCCTTTTATATCATGCGCTAAGAACGGCGTGACAAGCAACAACAGCAGCATTGCGCCATAGGCGAAATAGGCCAGGACGTCGTAGGTCTTGTAGTCGATCAGTAGCAATATAATTCCCAATACGACCGATCCCATGATCCATACGAACTGTTTACCGGCGCGGTTGGAGAAGTCGAAGATGCTCGTTTGGTCAAACGTATAACTGGCTCCGTAGATATTCAGCCACCCGAAGAAGACCAACAGGAGAAAGAGTCCGATGGTCACCCAGTCTACATGCTGTAATATGTTACCATTTCTTGACGCTCTCATTCAGTACTGCATTTCCTATACGGTTTCTTAAATCTTTGCGTTTCACTTCGCCGGTCAGGTATTGCTCCATCATCATGCTGGCTATAGGGGCTGCCCAGGTAGCACCGAAACCTGCGTTCTCAACGACTACTGCTACGGCTATCTGCGGATTTTCCACCGGGGCGAAACCGATGAAGATAGCGTGGTCGCGACCGTGAGAGTTCTGAGCCGTTCCGGTTTTGCCGGCCATATGCAGACTGTCGATGGCGAAATGCCGACCGGTACCAAAGACCATCACGCGGTGCATACCGTCTTTGACTACCTCAAAATGTCTCTTGTCTATGGCCAGATTGTGCCGATGAATCCGCATGGAATCGTTCTTGTTCAGATGCGGGGAGATATAATATCCGTCATTGGCGATAGTCGCTGCCTGGTTTGCTAACTGCAGCGGAGTAGCCAGTATCTCACCCTGTCCGATACTGAGCGAGCGGATTGTGATAGCCTTCCATCCCGTCTTGCCGAAGCATTTGTCGAAATACTGGGAAGTGGGGATGTTTCCTGCCGCTTGGTCTGTGATATCTGTGTCTGTAAATTTTTGTCCCATACCGAAGGACATCACATCCTCCCGCCATAGCTCATAGCGTTTCTTGAAAGTCTCGTTGTTGTCCCCGTATCCGTTTTTCTGCAGCATATCCCGGAAAGCTGCCCAGAAATAGGGGTTGCAACTCTGTTCGATAGCTCTGTCCAATGCTACGGGTGAACCGTGATGGTGGGTGCATTTGATAGGAGTGCTCCCGGGACCGGAGCATGGATAAAGCGTCTGCGGAGTGATAGCATCTTCCTGCAGACAAACCAGCGCCTGAATGGTCTTGAAAGTCGATCCGGGAGGGTACATGGCTTGTGTGGCGCGGTTCATCAGCGGTTTGGTCTTGTCTTGCAGCAGGGTATTGTAGTTCTTGCTCCGCTCTTTACCTACCAGCACTTTGGGATTCCATGCCGGATTGGAAACGAGAGCCAGTATCTCGCCTGTCTGAGGCTCTATGGCTACGGCGCTGCCTATTTTACCGGCCAGCAGTTCTTCTGCCAGCATCTGCAGCCGGATGTCCAATGTCGTATAAAGGTCTGTTCCAGCGACAGCCGTCCTGTCCAACTCACCGTTCTGATAACTGCCTTGCATACGCCCGCGCGAGTCGCGCATTAGAACTTCTACGCCCTTCTCTCCGCGCAACTGACGCTCGTAGGTACGCTCCAAACCGTCGCGACCCGAGTAGTCGCCCCTGGTGTAATAATCGTCGCGGTCGATATCGTTCTGGTTCACTTCGCCTACCGAACCCAGTACATGGGCTGCGGCATTATAGGTGTAGTCGCGTAATGTGCGTTTCTGAATATGAATGCCCGGGTAGAGAAACAGTGACTCCTGTAGTGTGGCGATATCCTCTTTCTTCAGCTGACTCATGAATACCTGCGGTGTCCAGCGCGAGTATCCGCGGTTTTTGCGCTTGTCTTTGATCTCCGCCAGCCTCTCGTCGAACTCTGCCCGGCTGATCTCCAGGCATCGGCAGAAACCAACCGTGTCCCATTCTTTGTCCATGTCGCGCATGGTCATCGTGATCTCATAGATAGGCTGGTTGAAAACCAGCAACTCACCATTGCGGTCGTAGATCAGACCGCGGGAAGGGTAGATGGTTTGTTTCACCAAGGCGTTGTTGTCCGCCTGGTCTTTGGTGGATTGATCGATTACTTGCAGGTAAAACAACCGAATTATATACACCAATACTACACCAACAGCTATGCCGCTGATCACATACCGGCGTCTATAATATTTGTCGTTAATCATCTGTATCTCAGGGCGTTATAGCCTATTATGATAAGGATTGTTATCGTGCTGCTTACTATCGTTTCTAGTGCTACGAAACCTATGTGATGCCAACTCCAGGCGGCGAGCATGAATACGCTTAGATGATGAATCACTACCAGTATCACCACATATTTAATTAATGCTTCCATACCTATGGTATGGAGATTGATCTGTTCGTTGAGGCGGTCTTTGTCGCTCACGATGGCGCCTATCAGATAGGGCCGGATGAACATCACTAAGATACATGCCGCGGTATGAACGCCTAACGAATTGCAGAATATATCCATGACGATACCGGCTGCGGCGCCTATAATCATGTCTATATTGTGCGGCAAAGTGATCGGCATCATCAGCAGGCAGAGCACATAGATATAGGGATGGCACACACCTACCAGTTGCAACTGGTCGAAGAGCAGCACCTGCAGTGCCATCACCAGAATGTATCGTCCTATTTGCTTAGTCCATTCCATTTTCTAACTCCTCCAGCTCTGCCTGAGCGCCGTTTTGTACCACTTCCACGTATTTCAACCGCTTGAAATTCGTATTCAGCCGCACCCGGATTGTGTAATAGGAATCGCCGGGCTTCAAGACGCTGTTTTCTACGATTCCAACGGGGATTCCTTCCGGGAAGACGGGACTCAAACCGCTTGTTATTATCGTGTCTCCCGGGTTCACTACCATGTGAGCCGCTACGTCTGTCAGCAATGCGAAGCGGCTGTCTTTGCCGTCCCATTGCAGCGTGCCGATATAGTCGTTTTTAGCGAACCGGCAACTGAGGTTCGTATGCGTGTTGATGATAGGCAGCACCACGCTGTAGTTGCGTCCTACCGTCCGTACGATACCTACTGCGCCGTCTTCGTTGCGGATGCCTTGCCCGCGATAGATACCGTCTTTGCTCCCTCGGTTGATCGTCAGGTAATTATGCAGCCGGTCTGTCGTCATCTGTACCACTTTGGCGGGCACATAGTGAATAGCATCACCCGTTTGAGCCGAATCCATCGAACTAATCCGGTTCCTCAGCGCTGCATTTTCGGCGGCTAACTGCTCGTTCTGATGACGCAGACTGAAATACGATGTGATCTCGCTGATCTGCTCGTGCTGCCAGGCTACCGCATCGTTCGCCGTGCTCATCAGGCTGCTGCGCGGATAGACATTATTCCAACTCAGCAACATAAACGCAGCAACTTCCAAGGCGATGAACACAAGGAAGTTGCTATAACGCACCAGTATCTTCAGCAAGGTTTGCATTTATCGCAGCAAGAATCCGAAGTTGTTGACGTTTTTCAGTGCTACGCCTGTTCCGTGAGCTACCGAGTGCAGAGGATCGTCTGCTACGTGGAACTGAATGGTGATTTTGTCCGTCAGTCGTTTTGCCAGACCGTGCAGCAATGCGCCACCGCCGGTCAGGTAGATACCTCTCTTGACGATATCGGAGTACAACTCCGGCGGAGTGGACTCCAGCGCCTGAAGAATAGCACCCTCTATCTTGCTCACGCTCTTCTCCAGACAGTGAGCGATCTCCTGGTAACTAACCGGTACCGACATCGGCAGAGCTGTCACTTTGTTGGGACCTACCACTACGAAATCTTCTGGTGCATCCTCCAGCTCCGGCAGGGCGGAACCTACCTGAATCTTAATTCGCTCTGCGGTCGGTTCGTCGATACGCAGGTTATGCATACGACCCATGTATTCGATGATATCCTGGTTGAAATCGTCGCCTGCAATCTTGATTGATTTGTTGGAGACGATACCGCCCAGCGAGATAACAGCAATCTCCGTCGTTCCGCCGCCTATATCTACGATCATACATCCCTCCGGACTCTCTACATCCAGACCGATACCGATAGCGGCTGCCATCGGCTCGTAGATCATATATACATCGCGTCCTCCGGCGTGCTCCGAACTGTCGCGTACGGCACGAATCTCCACTTCCGTTGAACCCGAAGGAATACAAATTACCATACGGATAGACGGAGAGAACAAGCGGGCTTGCTTCGGGATCATCTTGATCATACCGCGAATCATCATCTCGCATGCGTAGAAATCAGCGATCACACCGTCGCGCAACGGGCGCACCGTACGAATCATACTGCCGCCTTTACCGATCATCTGTTGGGCCTTGCGGCCGACGGCAACCATCTTGTTGTCCGCCATCGAGATAGCTACTACCGACGGCTCGTCCACCACGATCTTGTCATCGCACATGATGATGGTGTTCGCCGTTCCCAGGTCAATCGCAATCTCTTGTGTAAAAGAAAAAAGTCCCATATTTTTATGTATTAATTATTGTCGATTCTATCTGCACATATCAATGCAATATATGAAAAACAGCGCAAAGGTACAACTTTTTTTTTACATATGCAAGCGCGCGCGCCATTTTTAATGAAAATTTATGCGTAGCACATATGCCCGAAGCCATGCATCGATGTCTTCTATCTGAGCGTGAACATGCTTTCGAACAATCTGGCGGCGGTGGTAGATGGTCTGTTTTTGTACGTTCAACAAAATCCCCATATCGCTGTCGGAGGCTCCGATGATAGACAAGATAGCAAACTGCATATCCGATTCGGTCAATTGCGGATATTCGTTGCGCAAACGGCTGATGGCGCCATCCAGCGCTTCGTCCACCGACAGAATCAGTTTATCAATACTTTCTTTATTCATCGTCAACTGCTCATCGCGGTAAGTCTGTAGCCATTTCGGGAATGCCACTTCGTTGCCTCTAAGCCGCTGTAACTCAATTTCTCGAGTCAGGTTTACTTTCTGTTGCAGCCGCTCCAGAGCCAATTGCAGTTGTTGTGTGTATTTGGCTTGAAGGGCTTCGATGGCTGCATTTTGTTCGCGACGACGTTGTTGCCAATACCGCCATAAAACGATCATAAGTGTTACGGTGAGAGCCAATAGTAGCACTAAAATAACAGAAACAGTTCGTTGCCATTGCCTCTCACGCCGAGCCTCTTCCGCCAACTGTTGCTCTCGTGCTACGTCATAATGCAGCGATAGCGCATAGGTTCTTGCGCCGGCATCCCGCTGTAGCTCTTCTATCTTGCGGTCGTATAGTTCCAATAACTCTTCATAGGCTTCATCCGATGCCTTCTGCTGGTGCAGGATCTTGCTCTGAAAATAAGCATAACTCTGTTCAAACCAATAGGTATATGCGGAATCTTTGGGTTGCAGGTATTGTAAGTAATAGGCCGCAGAATCGGTTTGTCCGCTCGCCAGATAGATACCTATTATTTCGGCATAGCGGGTGGTCACGCCATATTGTTCTGCCAATGTGCGACACGCATCCAGTAGCCCGGCTTTATTGTCCGGCTCACAATATTGATAATAGTAGGCGGCGATATCTTCCGACAGCATTTTATTCCCGATGGAATCGGAAAAAACAGCTGCTTTTTGAAACCAAAAACGGGTGGAATCCATATTCCCTCCTATAATGGCATTTGTTCGGGCGATATCCCGATAAGCACAGGTTAAAAACAACGCATCCTTTTCGGGGTCTAACATCGGGACGGATTTCTTGTAATACTCTTGCGCAATATCATAAAGCATTTCGCTCTCCGAAGTGTTGCCCAAATGAAACCAAGTAAGTCCCAATAACTGCTTCTGTCTCGCCAGATCTTCTGTTCTCAGTTCAGAAGGTTCGATCCGCAATAAAGCATCTTCCGCTTGCTTCAAATAATAGGTAGATTCCTCATAATGGCTCGCGTGATTAGAAGAGGTGCCCATCTGGTAATATTGCTCCGCCTCTTGCAGCCGTTCCGAACTCTCCGAACTCCCAAATCGGCAACCCGGCGTCAAAAAAATCAAGCTCATCAAAGCTACTTCTCCGAACCGTACAACTGTTTTTCTGTGCATATTTTATAACTATTTGTTTTTCAATACTTTTGAAATAATGATAAAGGTTGCTCGTACAACTGCTAAATTTGTGGCGTTCAGAAAAAAGCAGTACCTTTGCACCGAGTTTTAAAATGTATTTTCGCTTGCAAAATTAACACAATTTTTCTATATGTGCAAATTTAAATTTCATATTCTTGTTTTTTTGTGCATTTCGGGCGCACTAACCGGCATTTTATGTGCCGAACCATCCATTGTTCTGAAAACGAGCGCGGATGCGCTCTGTACTGCAAATCCCTTTATTCAGTTCATAATCGACTTTGAGGATGATGGCTCGTTTGGTACTAGCAATTTGTATATCTTGGAGTTTTCTGAAGACGGGGTTAACTGGTCGCAGATTTATAGAACCAATTCTCTTACCTGGGGCTATACCCAGCGTCCTACGAATTTGCAGGAAGGCTGGTATCGCTATTCGGTGGCGCGGTCGGATGAAGTGGATCAACAGGACAAATGGATCTCCAGCGAACCGGTCTATATGGAGAAAATAGAAGGAGGTTGTACTCCGTTTCGGTTTACATGGCCGGATGAGGTTTCTGAGAATGTCTGCCCGCGCGGTACTATTCTTTTCCGCGAAGATTTCGGAGGCAATGATCCTTCTGATCCGATCACTAGCCCGGTCCGCTTGACGACCATGAGTACTCGCTATACTCAGGTCTTTAACGTGCTCTCTCGAGTCCGCAGCGGACTTTGTGTGGTTGCCAAACATGGCTGGCAGAACAATCTCAATACCAGTACGACTGAGACACAGTACTCTCAATGGTTTATTCAGGACGACCATACTTATCCGAATGACTATACCCGCGGATATCTGCTGGAAGTGGACGGAAGAGGAGGAAATGACGCCTTTTACATGACCCGGTTTGATGTTTGCCATGAGATGGATCTCTCTTTCTCCGCTTACGTAGCGAATGTGTTGGAACCCGGGCATAATTTTGCCCGTCCCAAAGTGCGTTTTCTTATCCAGGACGAGCGGACAATGGATACTATTTGGGAGCAATCCACTGGAGCGATAGAACCGGCTCCGGCCGACTATCGCCAACACGGCCTTCCGACGACTATGTCGGCTCCGTGGCATCTCGTCGGAGCTTCGTTCCATGTGCCGGCAGGAGTGGATGTAATCAGACTCTCTATTTTCAACGACGAGAGTTCCGGCAGTGGCAATGATTTTGCAATGGATGATATTGAAATCCGGCTCTGCAAACCCGAAGTATCTATTCTCTCTGGCCATGAGGTTTGTCTGGATTCTTCGTATGTTTTCGAAGCAAATGTGACGGCGGATGGTGGTTTTCAGCAACCCTATAATTATCTCTGGCAATATGCGACGGACAGTTTGGAGTTTAATAGCGACGGTTGGACCAATGTCGTCTTGGGCGAAACGCTTTCTTTTGATTCCATCAAGCCGGAAAATGAAGGTTGGTATCGCCTTTGCGTCACTTCTGCCGGCGTCAACGTTGTGAATAAGCGGGCTTGCCGTGCGATGAGTGAACCGTTCCATCTCACCACCCAAATGTGTTGTCCGAAAAGAGTCGATGAATTCGAAGAAATCACCGTCTGTGACACCCTCATGCCGTACCATTGGCACGACACTATTTTTTACAAAGACACCACATGTGAGATTATTTACAAGAACGAAAATGACTGCGAGGTGAAGAGAGGCGTCTATACGCTTCATACGAAGTTGTGTTGTCCGGATGTGCAAATAGCGCCGATTGACACAACCGTTTGCGACACGTTGATGCCGTTTACTTGGCGCGGAATGGTTTTCGATAGACCATCCACACAAGAAGTGATGGAGAAAAGTCCGCGCGGATGTGACAGTATTTTGCATATATACACCTTGAATACCAAACTATGCTGTCCGGACGTGCTATCTGCGCCGATGGATACTATTGTTTGCGATACGTTGATGCCTTTTACATGGCGAGGAATGGTTTTCGATAGACCATCCACACAAGAAGTGATGGAGAAGAGTCCGCGTGGATGCGATAGTATTTTGCATATCTACACTTTGAATACCGAACTCTGTTGCCGCGATGTGCAATATGCGCCGATGGACACTATTGTCTGCGATACGTTGATGCCGTTTATATGGAATGGCCAGGTCTTTGACGAACCATCGGTTCTCGAAGTAATGGAAATCAGTCCGCGCGGGTGTGACAGTATTTTGCATATCTATACTCTGGATACCGTTCATTGCGAGCGGCTATACCCTATTATCGTTAATAAATACAACTGGCAGCTGCTCTGCGACAACACTATGCTTTATCGCCTTTTCCCGGAACAAGCGGCTACTGCTTTCCAGTGGTTTAAGAACGACGAACCTGTCTGGGGCGCAACGGAAGATGACTATGCGGAGCAGAATGAGTTACACGGCCGATTCCAATTACGAGTTATGCTAACAGGAGATCAAACGATATGGTCCAACATACTGGAAATACTCGATGAAATCGAAGAAACTCCGCTGCATGTACGTATTTTTAATAGTCGCGGCGAAGAGGTTACTGAAGAGCAAGTTACCCACGGCGTCTATCTCTATCGCTACGAGCAAGGCGACGCTATATGGACTGAAAAAAGACTGATCCAATGAAAAATATCTATCCCATGAAACATATTGCAATGAAGATGATGCTCCTCCTTCCTTTCACCTTTCACTTTTCACCTTCCCTTGCGGAGCATTTGTTCGAAGTCGGATTGCGCACAGGCCTATCGGGTTTTGACGCACAATGCCGCTATGTCTCGCCTGTGCCTGATTTGCATGCCGGGTTGCAACTATCCTATAGTTATCAGTCCTCGCATGTAATCGGTTTTCGGGTGGCGGCTACGATAGACCGGCACAACGCCGGTTTTGGCAAAGCCGGATACGCGGACACGTATTCTGTCATAGATGTAGAAGACGAGTTGATGCAGGTGGACTATTCAATCGGTCGTTTGCGAGAGATGCATACCACTTGGTCTGTCGGCGTTCCGCTCCAATTAGCTCTTTCCAAAAACCACGTTGCGTTCTTCCTCGGACCAAAGATTGTTTTTCCTTTTCAATCGACTTGGACGGAAACCGCCCAAAATGCAGCGCTTTCTGTTTATTATCCCAAGTACGACAACAGGATCTACAACTCGTATCCTCTGGCAGCATCGCCTTCTTTTCTGGAAACGCAGCGCGGCACGCAAGCGCTCCCGAAAATCCAGTACTGGATAGCAGCCGAACTGAGTTATGACATCCTTGTTTACACAGGCCGGCGCACGAAATCTTATCTCTCGTTGGGTGTTTATTTGGATTATTGTGCATCTTCCGTTTCGGCGGATCCTTCGGATCGGACATCGCTTCTCATGTTGTCAGACACACGCGACGGCTTTCCGCTTCAGCGGCTCATGACACCTGTCGTTTCCGCCTTCCGGCAGAACTTACGGCTCGTCACTTCGTACCATCCTTTTGACGTTGGTGTTAAGATTTCGTACCGTTTGGCACCTTACAACCCTCATCGAGAGGCATTCAGGAGTTGTCATTGTTATGGAATTTTGCCTTAAAAATTTGCATATACCAAATATTTTTTGTATCTTTGTACCCGATTTAAGTACTAAATAAGCCCCGAAAATGGAGCACAGTTAGTTCATTCCCTGTCAATCCTAGACAATGCTCGATTTTAATACGATGTAAATAGCACATATACAATACGTTACGACACATGTCAAAACACTTGAAAACGCACATAATTAGCCGTTTGGATGCTGCAATTTCGTATTTTGTTCCGCCATCCGACGTTTCCGCTCTTCATTCCAGGGGAGTGCGCTATTTTGTGCCGGGGGAAGGCATCGATGCCTTTTGGGGTGCGATGAATACCGCTAAAGAAGGCCGTCGTTACCGCAAACATATCATCGTCCGCCGTGCGCCCGA
>OCTX012280902.1_pt1 | contig 22790 bp, 44 predicted proteins | sample 1539691 | NCBI WGS metagenome assembly OCTX01 (sample SAMN02144231, study PRJEB22623) | gut metagenome | biome: sheep rumen | host: Ovis aries | place: New Zealand
CCGGATGCGGGAGGTGATTTTGAATGACGAAAAGCATCTTGCAGGATGAAAAGAAATGCTTCGTATCTGGTGCGGAGTATGGGCTTGATCGTCATCATTAGCCTGTTTTCGCAGGAAGCAGAAGGAAAATGGCAGAGCGTTACGGCTGCTGGGTGTGGCTGCGGCACGACATCCACATGGAGCTGCACCAGAAAAGCCCCGAGCTGGACAGGATGATCAAGAGGGCCTGCCAGCAGGCATTCGAGGAGAAATACAGCCACGAGGAATTCGTAGATATTTTTGGCAAGAGCTGGCTGTGAGAGATATCCGGGAGATCGAAGAAGACATGAGGCGGCGCGGCATCGCGCCGGAAGAGTGAGAGGAGCGAGAAGAATGAACCAGCTGACGATTATCGGGAACCTGACGCGTGATCCGGAACTGCGCACGACGCCCAGCGGCGTGGCAGTATGCACCCTGAGCGTGGCGGTGAACCGGCGGGCGCGGCAGGGCCAGCAGCCGGAAGCGGACTACTTCAACGTAAGCGTGTGGCGGGAGCAGGGCGAGAACTGCGCCAAGTGGCTGACCAAGGGCCGCAAGGTGGCGGTGACCGGCCCGGTGACGGCGCGGGCCTATAATCGCGCGGACGGCAGCGCTGGGGCGAGCCTGGAGGTGCAGGCGCAGACGGTCGAGTTCCTGAGCAGCCCCAGGAGCGAGGAACCCCCGGCCAAGGAGCCGCCAAGGGACGCGCAGACCGGCATGGAGCAGGTGGACGCGGAGGACGAGTTGCCGTTTTGAGGCTTGACTTTCCGCCGCGTTTGCGGCATGTGTGTAGCAAATCCTTTACAGGAGGGCAGACACGATGGGTAAGGAGTACGTCCCGATTTTCTTTGACTGGCTGGATGTGACGCAGGATCTCAGTGCGGAGGAGAAGGGCAACCTGATCGACGCGGTGGTAGCCTACGCCAGCGGGCAGGAGTACGAGCATCTGCTGATCGGCGGATGCCGGATTGCCTTCCGTTTCCTCAAGGGCCAGGTCGACCGGAACTCCGCGATTTCAGACGCGCGGAGCAAGGCAGGCAGCGGCAAAAAGGAACCGCCGGAATCAAAAGAAAACAAATCGGAACAAACAGAAACAAAACTGAACAAACCTGAGCAAACCGAAACAAAAATCCCAAAAGAAAAAGAGAAAGAGAAAGAAAAAGAAAAAGAGAACAAAGAGAACGACGCGCACGCGCGGGAGGAGCGCTTCGAGAGGTTCTGGGCGGCCTACCCGCGGCACGAGGCGAAGCAGAAGGCCCTGGCGGCTTTTGAAAAGCTCCGGCCCGACGAGGACATGCTGACCCGGATGCTCCAGGCGATCGAGCGCCAGCGGGCCAGCGACCAATGGCGGGAGGACGGTGGGCGATTCATCCCCCACCCGACCACCTGGCTCAACGGGCGCCGCTGGGAGGATGAGGTGAGGCCCGGCACAACCGGGAAGGCCGTCTCCGCGCAGCGGTACGACCAGCGGAGCTACGCCGGGAGAGAGAAGGATGCGCTTGAGAGATTCATCCGGCAGAGCGAGGAGGGCATACTGTGACACTGACCAAGACACCAAAGCGGGACAAGCGCCGCGTCTGGCTGGACGAGAAGGACTGCGAGCGCATGACGCGCACCGAGCTGGAAGGGCTGAAGTGGCTGGTCGCCATGGATTACGTCTGCGCCAGCGTGCAGCGGGATCTTCGGAAAAGGCTGGAAAGCATCCCCTACGGGGTGGAGCGCATGAGGATGGCAGCAGGCGGAATCCGCTCCATCGCCAGCGACCTGATCGGCACGATCACGAAAGAGCAGGCGCGGGTGCTGCAGAGCACCACGAAGGACTACGTGGTGCGGCTGGCCCCGAAGGCCGCGCCGCTTGGCAGCAACGTGCTGCTGGACAGGGAAAGCCTTGTGAAGCTGGCGGAGTGCGCGAGAGAAAAGTGCAGGATCTGCACGGAGGACGGGGAGAGCTGCCGGGAGTGCGAACTGTATAAATTCCTGGAAGCGACTACCCCGCTGGACGATTACGGAAACGGGCTGCTTTGCCCGTACACCCTGAAGGACTGGAAGTGAGCCTTATGAGGACGGAAGAACGGCAGGAGTACAAGATCCGGCAAGGCAGCCGGTACCTGGTGGGCATCCCGTACCCGAGGAACATGGTGGTGAGATGGAGCACCAGCCCCTGGGACGGATACCCCACGAAAAGCTACGCGACCGCGCGGGCACTGGCCCGGCGGGTGGGCGGCACGGTGGTCGTGTTTGACCCGATCACCGGGGAGGTGGCGGGATGATCGCGCCATGCAAGGGCTGCGAAAAGCGGACGCCCGGATGCCACGACAGATGCCCGGATTACAAGGTGTTCCGGGATTGGATCGACGCCGGGAACCGCGCACGGCAGAAGGAGCATGACGGGCACGTCCCGCTGGCGCGGGAGATCCTGCGCAAGATGAAAAGCACGAAGGGAGTGAAATGGTGATGGACATGGAGAGACTCAGGAAGGCACTGGCCGGGGTTCGGGTCTGCTACGACCCGAAAATCTCGGCGGCGTTTTGCGAGGACAGGTGCCCGTATTGCGAGATGGGACGCGAAGACTGCTGCGAGCGCCTGCAGGCGGACATGGTGGCGGTTTTGGAGGAAATCGCCGCGGAGAAGCTGGTGGATCAGGACGACACCGAGACTGCGAAGGCGCGCGTGCTGCGGAACCAGGAGGAACCGGAAAAGCCGCCGATGGGCGTGAAGCCGTTTTTCATCGCCATCCCGGAGCGCATCCGGGAGCTGGCGGAGGCGATCAGCAGGAACCCGGAGTCGGAAAAGGTGGGTCAGTGGGCGCTGGAGATCGATCTGCACGCCAGCACCCTGAGCAGCATGCGGGAGGAGTAAGCGGGAATGAAAGCTTATGAAGTCAGTGACCGCGAAAGATATTCGGAATTGATAGTTGTCGTGTTTGCAGAGAGCAGGGGCAAGGCGGTCGCTGCAGCACTCGGTACATATGAGTTTCCTTACAGAGACTGGTCATATACGGAACTCCGGGCAATCAGAATGCCGGAGTTTGACAAGTGCTACCGAGGGAATTTTCGCATGGACTGGGACGACCCAGATGATCGTCTGGCGATGGTGCGTGATGTCGGTTACTACTGCAACGAGGACGCTTTTTACCCGGATGACTGTGCGAAATGCAGTGGGAAAGATTATTGCAGTCGCTACGAAGAGTATCTTGACGAGGAGATCGAAACAGATGACTGACAGAGAGAAGGTAATCAAAGGTCTGGAATGCTGTAAGGCCAGCACGAATGATGATCAATTCCAGCGGTGCAGTGAATGCCCATATAACAACATCAGCATATCCGTACAGGATTGCAGAGCGGTGCTGTCTGCGGATGCGCTGGAACTGCTGAAAGAGCAGGAGGCAGTAGAGCCTATACGGATGCACCACACGGAGCACAAACAGACGGACAATTACAGGTGCCAGAAATGCGGAAATGATCTGTATTTTGAACAGCGCTTCTGCGAAGCGTGCGGGCAGGAGGTGAAGTGGAAAAAATGAATCCATATGTTCAACTGGATGAATACGGATTGATCGAAGAAAACAGCCCTTGCTTTGATTGCGAAAACGCTTACGTTGAGGATATTTGGTATGAGTGGATGTGTAAAGCAAAGGAATGCCCGTATCAAGAAAAAAAGATAATGCAAGACCGACCAACGAACAGAGAAAAGCGGTGAAGTGGGATGGCTGAAGCAGAAGCGTGGGTGATGATCCCGAAACTTGACAAGAAAAAAACAGGGTGCGTGCTCGAAATGAAACCATTGGTTTTGTGCAAGGACTGCCGCCATGGAGAGCCTGTTAAAAACGGAGCCGAGGAAGATTGCATCCAATGCAACAACGATGATTTGTTGCTTGACGGGAACGTGAATTTCCCGGACTGGTTCTGCGCTGACGGAGAAAGGCGAGATGATGATGCCTGACCGGGAGAAAATTATTGAAAGCCTTGAGAAAGCAAAAACGATTATTGAAAACTGGATTCCAATGTTTGAGCAATACAACACTCCTTTCGGGATTGACTGTGCCATTGTTCTGCTGAAAGAGCAGGAAAAATTAGAAGAAAGACTGCAACACGCCATTGAAGCCGGAGAAGAATACAGGAAAGAATGGGAAATTATAAACACGATATCCGCTGCTGACCACGAGACGGCAAATCAATCTCGGCGGCAAATTATCATGTGCAAGGATTGTAAGTATGGAGTGAAGTGCTTACCTGATTCATCGAAATACTCTTGTACAAAGGCATTCGGTGAGAAAACTGCTCATTCATATGATTGGTTCTGCGCTGACGGCAAAAGGAGGGATTGTAGTGGCTGACCGGGAGAAGGTTATCAAAGGGTTGGAACAATTCAAGGCTGATTTCAAACCGTTTTGCGGAAACGGTGCAGATTGGAGAAGGGTTGATGATGCCATCACCATGCTGAGAAAAGAGCAGGAAGCAAAGCCTGTTGACCTTTATGGCAAAGACGATTGGTACGGACTTGTGTGTGTTTGCCCTGATTGCAAAGCAGAATGGATGGGTGACGAATCCAATACGCATTTTTGCCCGAATTGCGGGAGGGCGGTGAAGTGGGATGGCTGAGTCTGAAGCGTGGGTAATGATTCCAAAGCTTGATAAGGACAAAACAGGGTGCGTCCTTGATATGCGCCCGTTGGTGATGTGTAAGGATTGCGTTCATTGGGACAAAGGGTATTCAGAAGAATGCAACAATACGGACAGCGTTTGTTTCCACAACGGATGGTGCAAACCAGACTGGTTTTGTGCCGATGGAGAATGGAGAAAGGATGGATGGTGATGGCTGACCGGGAGGGGGTCGAGTTTATCGAGTCTTATATCAAAGTTCAGGGCGGCGATTATCAGTGGAGCGACAATCACGGGGAATTGATTCGATGCAAAGATTGCGAGCACGCAACCATGACGAGCGATGGCAAGATGTGTAAATACTGCGCAATGGACACGGACGATTTCGGATATCAGCGAGAAGTTTACCATGATGCAGATTGGTTCTGCGCTGACGGGGAGCGGAAGCAGTGACCATACGGAGGGCAGACACATGGAAGAGAGAAGACAGAGCTGGCCGGTTCCGACACTGTGCTGGGATTGCGCGAGGGCCTGCGGCGGATGCAGCTGGAGCAAAAAGCTGATCCCCATGGAGGGCTGGGAGGTCGTGGAGACGGAGATCCGCGCCCAGCACGGAGACAGGATCGTTATTCAGCAGACCTTCCGGGTGATCGCGTGTCCAGGATTCCTCCGGGACGCGATCGGCGGAGGACGCACAAGAGTAGAAAATGAAAATGGAGTTTTGAGGAGGGGCAGACATGTACTGGGCACACAAAAAAGAGCTGATGGCAGAGCAGGTGAAGAAACTGCCGCCGGAGACGGAGGTGCATCTGGAGGGCCGCGACCGCTACGGGGAGCTGGCGTGGATTGAGGGAAAGGTCGTGCAGAGCGGGAAGAAAAAAGTATTCTCCTACTTTGACGGCTACAACCAGCGCTGCACGAAGGACATCAAAGACTACCAGAACAAACACTGGACGATTCAGGCATAAGGACATTTCCTCCCGTGCGCCATGGCTGGCTATAGGCCAGCGGGTCGGGGATCTTTGCGCGGGGTTTTCTGCCCACGCCCGGTTCCCTGCACATGCGGCGTCCCGCAAGATTGACATTTAGCGCCGCGGAAGCAGGCTGAAGGGAACCGGCGCACGGGATTTTCAATAAAATCGGGCATTTTTGACACTTTTTTCCTTTTCACGGGCGGAGGTGATGACGGACAATGGAGGCCAGGGAGCTGATCACGGAGGCGGACAGGATCGCGAAGGGGCAGGGACTGACGCAGGCGGAGTGGTGCAGGCGGGCTGGATTTGACGAATTCGGCAAGCTGATCAGCAACACGTACCGCCGGGGGAACTGCAAGCTGAGCACCATGGCGCGGCTTTTGAAGCCGCTGGGTTACGAGCTGAGGATCACAAAAAAAGAGGAGGGCGACACATGATAATTTGCACTGCGGCGGAGCAGATGAAGGAGCCGGAATGCTGATTTCATGCAAACAGGAGGGAAAAAAAATGAGACAGATCGATGCGGATGAATTGAAGGAGCACGCAGGGCGCGACAGGCTGGATTCCAGGGAATTGATTTTTCAGATGATCGACAATGCACCTACTGTTGCAAACAAGGTGATTTGCCCGATTTGTAAATACGAGACGGCACACTGTCAATGCTTGTTTGGAGGATCTGCACATCCTGATAGGTCAATGCGAAAAAAGGTCGTTATTGATCATCTGTATTGGTTCACAGAAGAACAGATACAGCACATCCTTTATCTGCAAAGCAACTGGAGAACCAGCTATGAAGATAACAAAATGAATGAAATTGTGAACGAGTTTGAAAAGAATCTCAAATGGACTGGTGAATGATTCAAACAGGAGGGCAAAATGAAAGAATCGTTTGAAGAGGGCGAATACATCATTTACGTTAACGGCGACCGGTACGAAATCGGGAAGATCAAGCGCATTGTGCGAGATGGCGCTTTCGTATGGTACCACAGCGGAGACACAGCGGCGAAAACGCCGTTTGACTGCATGCACAAGCTTGTGAATGCGTACTGCATCGGCGAAACATCGCTCGGTGGCGCTATGAATTGAAACAGGAGGGAAAGTTCGACATGAGCGACATGAAGTGGGTGTACGCCGCGGACAGGCTGCCGGAAGAGGATGGCGATTATCTTGTCGCGACAAGGTGGAGCGTGACAGACAGGCGCGACGGGGCAACGTACGGGGCACGGCACACCGTGCACGATATTGATATTTCCTCATTTGAAGATGGAGAATTCAGCAACGAACTACTGGTGTACGCGTGGATGCAGCTGCCGCCGCTTCCGGATGAGATGCCGGAGGATGCGGAACCGGAGGAGGGCGAAGGATGAAACCATTGCAGGAAATCCGGAAGGACAGCCGGGTGATGATCGTCAATGATGGCGCGGATGGGGGCCAGGGATGGGTGAACATCGGGAGAGGACTGGCGGCGGCGCCGTTCGCGGTGTGGTCGAATGGAGGCGGATGGGACCATGTGAGCGTCAGTTTTGCCAGGCGCTGCCCGACATGGGAAGAGATGTGCAAAATCAAGGGAATTTTCTTCGGGCCGGATGAGTGCTGTGTGGAGTATCACCCGGCGGAGGAAGACTACGTGAACGTGCATCCGTACTGTTTGCATATCTGGCGTCCGCAGCACAAGGATCTGCCGAAACCGCCAAAGATTTTCGTATAGGAAGACGCGGCATGATCCACGCATACGAGGACGAAGACAACGCTCCGATGTTCGGGGACGTGCCGCTGCCGTATCCCATCAGGACATGGACTGAAATGATCAAATCATGGGAGGGCGAACACAATGCCGATGGACAAAGCGCGGTATCCGGCGGATTGGAAGCGGATCGCGACGGCGGTGAAGGAGAAAGCCGGCTGGATCTGCCAGGGCTGCGGGATGCAGTGCCGGAAACCGGGGGAGCCGTTTGACACACACCGGCGGACGCTAACGGTTCACCACATCAACCACACCCCGGAGGATTGCCGGGAAGAGAATCTGATTGCGCTGTGTGCCGGATGCCATCTGAGGGCGGACGCGGAGCACCACGCGGAGACAAGGAGGAAACATGAGACTTCAAACACTTAAACTGAAGGATATTAAACCATACGAGAAAAATCCAAGGATGAATGATAATGCAATTGATGAGGTTGCGAAATCCATTGAGGCATATGGATATCGCAGCCGGATCATCGTAGACAAAAACCATGTGATCATCGCTGGTCATACCAGGAAAAAAGCGCTGGAGAAGCTCGGATGGAAGGAAGCGGAAGTCTGGATCGCAGACGATCTGAGCGATGAGCAGTGCAAGGCGCTGCGGATCGCGGATAATAAGACGAACGATTTCAGCATCTGGGACAACAAACTGCTGCTGGAAGAACTGGAATTTCTCAAGGATTTTGAACTCTACACAGGTTTTGATTATACGGAGTCTGAGGATTTTAATCTGTTGGATGACGGAAAAAGCAGCATTGTGACGGAAAGCACAGACGGCGCCTATTACGAAGTGGTTTTCAAGAGCGAAGACAAGGGCAAAATCGAACGGATCAAAGAACTGTGGGAAGGGTTGGAGCATGAAGAAAATATTGATCGCGGAGATATCGGGGAAAAGGCCGGGAACGTTTAAGCAGCGTCCGACCGAATTGTTTCAGACATGTCATGATCATATTGTCATCTCCAACAACAGTGACGGATACATATCCACATGGCCGATCATCAACGTTCCGGATGATTACCGGGAATGGTATGTCAGCAACATGAAGAACAGCGAAAACGCATGGTATGCTCCGATGAACCGCAGCTATGCAATCAAATACGCCAGAGAACACGGATACGATTATCTGGTTCAGCTGGATGATAACATCATTCTGCTTGAGATTGCATCGATCAAGAAGGAAAACGGGCTCATTCTGAGGAGAAGGATCACGGGCATTCACATGTTTGATGATTTCGTGACGATGCTCGCTTGTGTGCTTGACAATACAAATGCAGCGATGGCTGGATTTGATCTCGCTGGAATCTCCGAGCCGACAACCAAATTCTTGTCAGAGAGATACTGTTATTCTTTCTTCATGTTGAATCTTTCCTGCTGCCCTGATGTATTCCATGGGGATTTTGAAGATGACATTGAATACCGGTTGAAATGCGCTCAGATGGGAAGGCCTGTTGTTCAGGTGGTTCCCATGCGGTACGGAAAGACGGGCCAAAACAAAACAAAGGATCTGACGGGGTGCCGCGCGGAGTATCTGAAAAAAGGCGTACTCCGCGGAGAACACATGAGCAAACTGTATGGGGATGTGTACAGCGCAAGGATGAGGAACATAGGCCACAGTGTTAATGCGAAAAGAGAAGCAGAGAATGCAAACTTCAAGCATGACCTGAAGCCATGGAAGGTAGGCGTCATCGTATATAACATGGAAGCGATGGAAGACTGCCTGGCAAACATCCTTAAGAAATACCCGGTGAAGATCAAATCATCCTGCATCGTAAAGGAGAAGCGGAAGAAGGTCAAAACAGGAAGGAAGGCGCTTGCGAATGGCGGATAAGCAAAAACGAAAGGCAACGGGGCAGAGAGACGCAAAAGGCCGGTTCGTTTCGACTGTCAACGGTCAGCCTGTGCCGAAGGGGAAGCCATTCGTTGCGGGGGAGTTGCGAGCGAAAGAGATGCAGGCAAGGGCAGTTGCGTCACGCAAAGAACGCAGCGATCTCCGGAAGCTGTGCAAGCTGTGGATGGAGGAAGAGGTGGCCACCGGCAAGGACGGCGAGAAGATCACCGGGGGCCAGATGATGGTCCGGGTGGCGGTGAAGGAAGTGGCAAAGGGCAATCCGCGTTTCTGGGAGCTGCTGCGGGACACGGCAGGCTTCAAGCCGGTGGACAAGGTCATGGTTGCCGAGGTGGAGCCGGATGTGATCGCCGAGGTGGAGCAGATGGTGAAGGAGGCCGGGGAATGAGTAGCACTGAAGAAAGAAATCATGAAATAAAAGTGCTGTGTGAAAACGGACGAACGGATAAAGAAGTTGCGGAAATGTACGGGTTATCTGTGGCGCGTATTCAGCAGATCAGGACGCGGAAAACTTACAAAGGCGAACTGAATGGATTGTCAGCGATGACAAGAAACAGACTATTCAGACAAGGAATAATGACGAATCAGCAACTCTTTGACAGGCTCAATATCGGGTTGGACATATTGCATCTTGGAGAAAAAGGGAGAATTGAGCTGGAAAAATACACGGGGAAGAAAATAAGAGCAACAAAGAAAATTGTTTGGGATGAAGATATACCAGGCCATCCGTGGATTAAAGCTGATTGGCATCTTGAGTTTGAGAAGTAAGGAGGCCGGGGAATGAGTGAGAAATCGTACTGTGTGTACGAGCACGTGTTCCCAAACGGGAAGCGGTACATCGGGATTTCTTGCGACGCGCTGCACAGATGGCGAAGCGGCAAAGGGTACAGTCATCAGCCGAAGATGCAGCGCGCGATTGCCGCCTATGGCTGGGAGAACATCGAACATAATGTTCTGGTGGACGGTCTGACAAAGGCACAGGCCACCACGCTGGAAAAGGTAATGATCCAGGTGTTCGATTCAATCAGTAACGGGTACAACGTATCAATCGGTGGCCAGGAACCGATTGGGACATATCTCAGGCCGGAAGTCCTTTCGATGATCCGTGCTGCAAAGCATAACTTCGGAGATTACTTCGACGAATCACTCGCAAGCCTTGCAGACAAAGACAGAAAAGACGAAACGGCATCCGGCTACTGGAACGAGGCATACCGCGCAGTCACAGTGAAGCACCGCATGTACAGCCCGAGCAACGTGTTAGATGTTGCAGAATTCTGGTATTACATCGGTCAATACACAGATCTGTACTGCAAGATGCAGGACGGCAAGGACGTCAGCAGATGGGTTGAGATCCCGATCGAAGAAGCGAAGCGAGACTTGATTTTCGGGAGGAAGTGAAGGAAAGCGATGGACAGAGTGAATGCCCGCATTACAGAAAAAAGTTCTGCTGGCCCTGCTGAGCGTATGGAGGAACAGATATGATCAAGAAGATGAACCTGGAAATTTTCTCCGGGGGGGGGTACATCGAAAGGGAGCTTGTCTACGAGGGCAAGGACCTGAAAGAGATCGCCGCGCAGATCGAACGGGATGAGAACGCGCTGCTGGAGTACATGCGGACCGGGGAAACGCACGGGGAAAAGTGCTTTGTGTTCCAGGGGTTCATGTTTTCCAAGGGAGCGATCACGGCAGCGCAGATGAAGGAACCGGAATATTGATTTCATGCAAACAGGAGGGCAGTCATGCTGATAAAAAGCGCAAGGATCGAAATGACCTGGGAAGATGGGCGCACGGTGTACCTGGGGACGGTCGGGGTCGACGACAACGGCAAACCGGCAGTGAGAGGCAAACACATCATGCGGCAGCGGATCGGCTGGGAACTGGTGCGGATGGGTTTCCGGGAGATGTTCCCAAAGATGAAATGGAGTATGAAGCAGAATGACCAGGGGTGAGGCGGTCAACTTCCTGCTGAAGCACCCGGAAAAGTTCGGGCACCTGGTTGGGTTCACGAAGCTACGGGACCTGCATGGGCAGTGGATGCGGAAGATGCTGACCGGCACGGGGGACATGACGCTGCAGGGGCACCGGGAAAGCTACAAAACCACCTGCCTGTCCATCGTACTGGCGATCCAGATCATCCTGATGCCGAAGATCAGCACGCTGTTTATCCGTAAAACGGGCGATGATGTCAAGGAGATTGTGAACCAGGTGCGCAAGATCCTGCTGAATCCGAAAACGGCGTACTTTATCAGTGTGATCTACGGAGTGCAGCTGCGGTTGGCCACGGACAACGCGCTGGAGATCGACACGAACCTGCACACATCGACGCGAGGCACCAGCCAGCTTGTTGGCATGGGCATCGGCGGATCGCTCACCGGTAAACACTTCGAGCGGATCTTCACAGACGATATTGTGAACCTGAACGACCGGCGGAGCAAAGCGGAACGGGAACGGACGAAGCTGAGCTATATGGAGCTGGTGAACCTGATCAACCGGGATGTGGGCCGGATCATCAACACCGGCACACCTTGGCACCCTGACGATGCGTTCTGCCTGATGCCGGAGCCGGAAAAGTGGGACTGCTACCATACCGGCCTGATGACGAAGGAACAGATCGAAAAAAAGAGGTCCGGCATGTCCCCTTCCCTGTTTGCCGCTAACTATGAGTTGGTGCACATCGCCGCGGAGGATGCGCTGTTCACGGACGCGCCGGTTTTCATCACGGAGCAGATGGCCCGGGAGGTGCTGAAGCGGGACGACGCGCGGCCTGAGGAGCTGCTGCGGGACGGCATCGCGCACATCGACGCAGCCTACGGCGGGGAGGACTACACCGCCTTCACTTGCGGCAAGCGCATCGGCGACACGCTGTACATGTACGGGCGGATGTGGCGCGGGCACGTGGACACGGTGCTGGGGTTTTGCGTCAAAAAGGCCCGGGAGCTGATGTGCGGGCCGCTTTACTGCGAAAAGAACGCAGACAAGGGATTCCTGGCCCGGGAGATCAAGGACATGGGCCTGACGGCGGCACCATATACGGAGAAGGAGAACAAATACCAAAAAATCGCGGACTTCCTGAAAAAATGGTGGCCGCGGATCGTCTGGCTGGAGGGCACGGACAGCGAGTATCTGAACCAGATCTTGAACTACACAGAGGACGCGGAGCACGACGACGCCCCGGACAGCGCGGCCTGTGTGTGCAGGATATACGACCGGCGCGGAGGAGAGGACTACAGATCACCTTTCAGCAGGTGAGAAAGGAGCACGGGATGCCAGACCGGGAAGAGATGGAGACGAGACTGGCCCGCACCATGCGCTGGGACGAAAAGACCATGGTGCCGACGCCGGAGCAGGATGCACAGGATGACGCGGAGGAAGCCGCGCCGGATCACGGGAAAAGGGGTGACGGTGAATGATCACTTTTCAGGACTATGAGAAGGCCACCGACAAAACGGAATGGCTGCAGGCCGCGCTGGTGAGCTACCGGAACAGCGATGAGTACAAGGACGCCAAGGAACAGGAGGAATACATGGCGGGCCGGAATACCGCGATCCTGAACATGAAGCGCGTGATTTACAATATGGCCGGGATCCCGGAAACTGACTTCACGGCAGCAAACTACAAGATCAGGAACCGCCTGATTCACCGCCTGGTGACCGACCGGTGCAGCTACAGCCTGGGCAACGGGGTCAGCTTCGCCGGGAAGCACCAGGAGATCAAAGACGGGAAGACCGTGACCGTGGACGGCACAAAGGATCAGCTGGGGAACGACTTCGATCCGATGCTCTTCCAGTGGGCCTACTGGGCGCAGGCGAACGGTGCGGCGTACCTGTATGCGCACAGAGGCTACGACCGGGAGGCCTGGGAGTACGACCTCTTCCGTAAGACGGAATTTCTGCCGCTTTACGACGAGCACAGCGGAGCGCTGCGCGGGGGTGTGCGTTTCTGGAGCCTGGACTGGGGCAAGCGGCCTATCACGGCGGTTGTGTACACGGAGGGGGGCTACACCCGGTACGAAACCAGCGAGAACGAGTACAGCATCTCCGAGCTGAAGCAGGTGGCGGACACGCGGCCTTACATCGAGACCGTGGAGAGGAGCGAGGCCTTCGGGGAGGAGGTGACCGGCACCGGGAGCATGACAACCCTGCCGATCTTCCCCCTGTATTCCGGGGAGAACCGGGAGAGCGCCCTGGAAAACCTGAAGGGCCTGATTGATGCCTACGACATGGTGCTTTCAGGCTTCGCGAACGACATCAAGGACTGCGCCCAGGTTTACTGGCTGGTTTCCGGGGCGCTGGGCATGGACGAGCGGGACAAGCGGCAGCTGCTCGACCGCCTGATTTTGCAGCACATGGCCGTGATCGACGGGGAGAACAGCAAGATCGAGCCGTACACGCAGGACATCCCGTACAACGCGCGGACGGAGTGCCTGCGGCAGCTGCGGAATCAGATGTACGAAAATTTTGGTGGCTTTGACGTCCACGCCATGGAGGCCAGCGCCACCAATGACCACATCGAGGCAGCCTACTGGCCGATGGATGAGGAGGCGGACGCCTTCGAGTACCAGCTGATCCGCTCGATCCGGATGATTCTGGACATGATGGGCATCGACGACGTCCCGCTTTTCAGCAGGAACCGGATCAGCAACCAGAGAGAGCAGACAGAGATGGTGCTGGCCGCGGCGCAGTATCTGGATCAGCAGACCATCCTCGAAAAGATGCCGTGGATCACCGTGGATGAGATTCCTGGCATCCTGGAGCGGGTGGACGGAGAGAACGCAGCGCGTTTTGCCAGCGACCTTCCCGGAGAGCCGGACGGAGAGCCGGACGCACAGGATGGTGACGCCTGATGGCAGAGACGCTGGATGAGCGCCTGACCCGGATCTACGCGGAGGCCGCGGAGGATCTTCGGAAGAAGCTGGCGAAATACCTGGCCCGCTACGCGGCAAAGGACGCGCAAAAGCGCAGACAGCGGGACGCCGGGGAGATCACGGAGGAGGAGTATCGGGACTGGGTCGCCGGGCAGGTCTTCCGCGGGAATCTCTGGCGGCAAAAGGTGGATCAGGCGACCGGCACCCTGGCGGACGCCAACGCGGCGGCGCTGCAGATCATCAATGGGGAGCGCATGGGCGTTTTTGCGGAGAGCGCGAATTTTCAGGCGTACCAGCTGACGAAGGACGCTGGCGCGGCGATCAACTTTTCCATCTACGATGAGGACGCAGTCGGGCGTCTGCTGAAGGACGAGCCGGAGCTGCTCCCGCGCAAAAAGCTGGACAGGGCGAAGGATCGCGGCTGGAATCAGAAACAGATCGCCGGAGCCGTGGCACAGGGCATCATCCAGGGCGAGAGCGTCCCGCACCTGGCGAAGCGCATCGCTCGGGACACGGCCAGCACGAACAGCGACGCCATGATCCGCTACGCCCGCACCGCCATCACGGGAGCGCAGAACGCGGGCCGCATGGAGACCTTGCGCCGGGGCAAGGCCCTGGGCATCCGCTGCAAAAAATGCTGGCTGGCGACCCTGGACGGGCGTACCCGCGACAGCCACCGGGAGATGGACGGGCAGACCGTGGACGTGGACGAGGAGTTTCACACCCCGCTGGGGAGCAAAATGCAGTTTCCGGGGGACATGGCCGGGAAGCCCGCGGACATCTGGAACTGCCGATGCACTCTGACCTACGAGTACGAGGACTACCCGCAGGAAAACGCAGAGCGCATCGCCTATGTGGAAGGGGTGGACGAGGACGGCAAGCCATACCGCCGCTCCAAACTGATCAAGGACATGACCTACCGGGAGTGGCTGGCCTGGAGGGGACAAAAAACGCCGAAGAAGCCGAAGTGGAAAGAGACCGTGACGAATCCTCCAAATCAGAAGACCACGGAGACAGAGAGCGAGCTGGAGAAGAAGCTGGGAAGGCCTGTTAACAGATTCGGGGAGCGGATTATCTACAGCGAAAAAATAGCCGATAAACAGAAACAGCTTATTGAGGATCTGGCGTCCGAATTTGAGACGAAGCTCAAGGAAGTCAAAACAGGCGCACAACAAGCAGCAGGATCTGTGGAGATCAGCGGAACAATTATGCGCGTCAGCACGAAAAGCGAAGCCGATGTGGTCCATGAGTTTGCGCATAGTATCTCCATTCAAAATCAGTCGAAATTCGGATTGTATGATGAAAAGGATTTCTGGAAGGAGATCCAGAAGGTCAAGACTGAATACAGGAAAGCTGTCGGAGATGATACGGCAAACTGGATTAGTTCTTATGAACATAGCTCCAAGGGTTTGGATGAGTTCTTTGCTGAGGCATTCACGATGGCTATTATGGCAGAAAAAGGTCTGGAGATTCCGGACAAGTACGGGAAGGATCTTACATACGCAAACGAGGTGCTGCGTATAACGAAAAAATACTTCTGGAAAAAGAAGTGAGCTTATTCAAGGATCGGGGGTGACGCATGGTGTCGGTGATTTTCAGGAGTAATCTGTGGGCCATAAAGAGCGAGGTGAACCAGGCGATCCAGCGGGCGCTGGAGATCTGTGGGGGCAAGGCGGAGAGCTACGCGAAAAAGCTGTGTCCCGTGGACACGGGGAACCTGCGGAACTCGATCACCCACGCCCAGTACGATGACCGGACGGAGGCGATCGGCACCAACGTGGAGTATGCGCCGTACGTGGAGCTTGGGCACGCGAAGCCGGGCGGCGGGCATGTGGCGGCGAAGCCGTACCTGCGGCCAGCGGTGGAGAACCACGCGGCGGAGTACAAAAAGATCATCATGACAGAGCTGAGCAAGGTCGGGAACCCGTAAAAGCCAAAAAATTGTCAAAAACGGGAATGCTCCGGGGGAGATTTGTCAAAAAGTTCCTTCCCCCGGGCATTTTTTTATGCGTACAATGGCTGAGAAGGGCGAAGAACAGCCCGACAAAAATCTGCTCCGTGGGGCGAAGAACGGCCCCCGAAGGACTGAGGAGGAGAAAAACATGGCATTCACAAGGGCGGAGCTGCGGGAAATTCTGGGAGAGGCGCACACGGACGAAATCGCGAGCAAGCTGATCAGCCTGCACAGGTCGGTGCTTGACCCGATCAAGGACGACCTGGACGGAGAGAAGCGGGCCGCGGAAAAGTGGAAGGCCGAGGCGGACAAGCTGCCGGAATTGCAGCAGAAACTGGCGGAGTACGAGAAGGGCGAGAACTTCAAGGAAAAGTACGAGAAGGAACACGCCGCCTTCGAGGAGTACAAGGCGCAGATGGCCCGGGATGCCGAGGCGGCCAAAGTAAAGGCGGCCTACAAAAAGCTGCTGACCGAGGAAAAGATCAGCGAGAAGACCCTGGACGCCGTGCTGAACGCGACCGACTACAGCAAGATGAAGCTGAAGGACGACGGGACGCTGGACGGCATCGAGGATCTGAAGAAGGACATCGACACCAAGTGGGGCGGCTTCAAGGTGAAAACGCGCCAGCGCGGAGAGGATGTGGACAGGCCCCCGGCTGGAGCGCAGGGCGGAACGGACGGCAGCGTCCGGGAGTACGTTCGGAAGCTGCATGAGGCCAGGTATGGAGCGCCCCAGCAGAACTGAGAAAGGAGAAAGAGACTATGAGCTTTATCCAGAGCAATACGAGCCGCGGATTCTCCGCCGGGTTCTTCCTGGCGGACGAAGAGTGCCTGCGGGAGACCATGACCATCCCCGCGAACCACAGCCAGGTGGTTACCCTGGCGGACGGCAGCAAGATCGTGCCCGCCGGTGCCCTGATCTCCGGAAAGGGCCTCGTCTACGAGGACGTGGAGGTTACCAAGGGAGATATGCCCGGCAGCGTCGTGACCCGTGGCGTGGTCTACACCGACCGTCTGCCTTCCGGCAGCTCCATCGACGGCCTGACCGGGATCATCGGCAAGGCGGCGCCTGCTGTTGTCCGGCCGGACTTCAACATTGACGGCCTGAAGGAGCTGACAGTTGCATCCGCTGCCGGAACCGCCGTGGGCGATACCGCGCTGACCGTGACGGGCTACACGCTGAAGAGCGGCGAGAGCTGGGCCTATAAAGTCGGCGACGCTGCAGCGACCGTGCTGCCTGGCGAGGTCGTATCCGGCTGGACTGTCTGGGACGGCGATGATGACATTACCGCCGCGACCGGCAAGAAGCTGGCCCTGGTGGCCCTGAACGCCGCCGGACAGGCGATCGCCTACGGCAGCGTCACTGTGACCGCGAAAGCCTGATGAAAGGAGAAAAAGACCATGTTTGAGGAGAACGTTTTCGGGCTTGTGCCCAAGAAGGATCTGCTGGACATCGGCTATGACGTGACCCGGCCCAACGAGCCCGCGGATCAGCTGTTTGGCGATGTCAAGACGGAAAACTTGCTGGCCTACTGGGAGACCATGAGCAGCGAGTACAACCTGCCCGTCATGGCTCAGTACCACGCGTTTGACACCGTCACCCGGAAGACCATCCGCAGGCCCATCGATACCAAGAACATCGAAAAGGGCCTGATCAAGGTGAAGATCGCCACCTCCGAGCGCCTGCAGCAGCTGCTGGATCGCGGCGTTGTGGCCCAGACCGCGCTGGAAAAGCGGGTGCTGGATGACGGATTCACCGTGAGCGAGGAAGTCTTCACCCGCTCCAAGGTGGCCAAGAACGAGGTGCTTGCCACCGGCAAGATGACCATCAAGGAAAACAACCTTGATATCACCATCGACTACGGTGCGCCGCAGGAAAACCTGAACCTGACGCTGGACTTTGGCGCAGGCGCGGAAAAGCCGCTTTTTGAGCAGCTGGAAGACCTGCTGGCGGTAGCCGTGGCGAAGGGAGTCAACCTGAACGGGATCTACACCAGCAAGGCCATGCTGAGCGCGATGCGGAAGGACTCCAGCTTCCAGAAGGCCGTGAACGGGTATGTGATGGATGGCCAGATCCTGCGCGACAGCGCGTTCAAGGCCTTCCTGAACGAAGAACTGGGCATCAACCGGGTGATCACCAACGACAATCAGTACAGCCTGCCGCTGACCGAAGGCAGCGACGGTCGTCCTGTGACCAGCGCCCGGAGGTTCTATCCCGCCGACAAGATCACCTTCTTCTCCGGAGACGGCAAGATCGGTGACGGCCTGTGGGGCGATCCGCCCACCGTACGCGCGAACAACTTCATGGCCGGAGCCACGGATGCGGCGGCGAGCCAGTCCTCCCCGTACGTCTACGTGAGCCAGTATGTCGAGAATGATCCCGTGATCGTCTGGACGAAGGCCGAGGGCCTTTTTGTGCCTGCGCTGTTCAACCCGACCGCGCTGTTCATCGCCACCAAGACCGCCACGATCGGCGGCTGATGAAAACTTTCGTCAGTGCGACAACCTGGCGTGATCTGACGGACGGCCATCTCTACCACGAAGGGGAGCCTTTCCCCTTCGATGGCAGGGAGGTCGCGGAGGACAGACTGGCGGCGCTGGAGACGGGCCGGAATCGGGCGGGATTTCGGCTGATCGAAGCGGCAAGCGCCGGGGAGGAATCCGCGGAAGGCCGGAAGGAAGACAAGGCCGGAGAGGTCAAAAAGGGGCAGAAACCGGCAGCCGATGCGGCGCCGGAAGGAAAGCCCAGGCGGACACGCAAAAAAGCGGAGTGAGAAAGGGGGGAGAGCCATGTTGCAGGAAGTGCTGGAGTACATCCACAACTACTTCATCCGCACTCCGATCCAGGGAAAATTCACTCTGACGGAAGGAACACTGACCCAGGAGCCTGGCACGAAAGCGCCGGAGCTGCAGGAAGGGCAGCGATTCTGGATTGTCGGGAGCGTTTTCAACGACGGGGTGTACACATGGCGCTCCACCGGGATCATGAACGACGATGATAATGCGGCGGCGGGGCTTCAGCCGGAGACGTTCGCCGGGACGATATGCGCGCTCGCGGTTCCTCCTGCCGTGATTGCGCTGGCTGAAGAGATCAAAACATGGGTGGACAAAAACAGCGATGCGCTGAGCGGCCCGTACCAGAGCGAGAGTTTCAACGGGTACAGCTACACGCTGAAATCCGGAGGCACAGGAGGGAACGGATCCGATGGCGGCTATGGCTACGGCTGGCAGGATCAGTTCGGAAAGAGACTGGAGAGATGGAGGAGGCCGTTCCTGTGAGTCTGCTTGATACATACACCGTGCCCTGCGTCATGCGCGAGAAGACGCGCGTGGACGACCCCGTAGGCGGATACGCGACGGAGTGGGTGGACGGGGTGAAGTTTGACGCGGCCTGGGAGTATATCTCCGCGCCGGAGGTCATGCTGGCAGAAAAGCAGGGCGTGGAGCGCACCTATAACATTTACGTGGACAGGACGCTGGAAATGGACTATCACGATGTCTTCCGCAGGCTGGACACCGGGGACACGTACCGGGTGACGAACCCGGGCACCGACCGTTTCACGCCGACGGAGAGCCGGATCAACCGGCGCCTGATCGCCGTGGAAAAATGGCAGCCGCCGCGGGAGGAGTGAGCGAGGAATGTACCAGGCACAAGCCGCGCTGAAGCAGTTTTTCAGCGGTTTTGGAATCCCGGCCTACACCGAGGACACCGTGCCGGAGGACGTCTCCCTGCCCTACATCACCTACGCAGCGGGCCAGCCGGAGTGGGATCAGAAAAGCACCCTGTACGCGCAGATCTGGGACAGGAGCCGGAGTAACCGCTACATCCTCACCAAGGCGGACGAGATCGACCGGGCCGTTGGCCAGGGGCTGAAAATCGACCTGGAAGAGGGATACCTGGTGATCTGGCCTGAGACCCCGCGGATTCAGGTGCGCACCGACGGCGACTACCGGAGCGCCTACCTCAATTTCTCCGTGAATGTATATCAGACGCCGGGACAGTAAGGCCCGGGGGAAGGAGTAAAAAATGCCTGATAATGGCTCGACTCAGAATAATGGCTTGACTCAGATCGGCGTGCTCACGCCCCTGCGGCCTGAGACCCTGCAGAACCTGCAGCTGAACGCCGGAATTTTCATCCGCAATCTGGACATGAGCGGGATCACGAACGCGACAGACCTGCGGACGCTGCTGACCGGCATCATCAACGGCACTCAGACCGGAAAAGGGTCGCTGTTCGGCGCGACCCGGGGCGGCGGCACCTTCACCGTGACGCGGGACATGCGGACGCCGGACATCGACGGCATGAGGTACCGCTTCAAGAAGGGCCAGTTCGTGGACAGCGTGGACGCCTACCTTTCCACCACGCTGGTGGAGCTTGGCACCGAGCAGAACATCGTGGACGCCATGGGCGGAACGCTTTCCACCACATCCGGCGGGCTGCAGAAAATCACCATGAACACCGAGCTGCCGGACAGCGCGTACATCGACAACGTCTGCTGGGTGGGCGAGATCAGCGGCGGCAAGATAATCCTGATTCTGCTGAAGAACGCGGTGAACATCGCGGACTTCTCGATGACCTTCGCGGACAAGAACGAGGGCACGCTTGCCGTGGAGTTCCACGCCTGCCAGGAAGCCGTGAACGACTACGCAACCGCGCCTTTTGAGGCGTACATGCTCGCTCCGGGCATCGGCGGTTAAGCAGACGGAGCAACCCGACAACGGGGCGAGGGGTACTCCCCCGCCCCGGTTTTCTTTACAGGAGGAGAACAATGCAGAGAAGAACGGAACTGGCAGACAAGCTGGAAGTGGTGGGCCGGGTTTTTGAGATTACAGGCATGGCAGAGCTGCTGGACAAGCTGGAGCCCGGGATCAACAACGTACGCTTTAACAGCATCGTGATCCAGATCGCGGCGAAGCTGATGAAAGAAGACCAGCAGCTGGCGGAGCAGATCATCGCCATGCGGGAAGAGCTGACGGAGGAGCAGGTGCAGGAGCTGGATGACGGAGCCTTCGCCCTCGCCCTGCGGAACGCGATCATCACGGACGTGATGGGTTTTTTCGGCTCATTGGGGCATACGGGTGGGAAGCCGTCACCCACACCATCTACCAGTACGCCCCCCGAAGCCTGAGAGCACTGAGCCGCCTGCTGGCTTTTGAGGTCTATGGGGAGGAGGCCCGCTGGCGGAGGTACGCGGCGCGGATGCTGCGGGTGATCGCCTGCGGGCAGACGCTGGATCCGAACCGCAATGGCACCTTCGCGGACGAGGTGGAGGAAGTGTACCGCAGCCCGTGGACGCGGCAGGAGAAGCAGCAGCCGCAGACGGTGGAGGAGATCAAGGAACGCCTGCTGCAGCGACTGAAGGGGTGAAAGTATGGAGCTTTTCGAGCTGAGCGCGCTGCTGAGCCTGGACGACAAGCAGTTCAACAAGGGCATCCGCAACGCGGAGAGCCTGGGGCAGAAAGCCGCCGGAAAGATCGGCGCGGCGACCGTAGCCATGGGCAACCTGATCACGGACGCGGTGAGGAAGGGCATCAGCGGGATTAGCAGCATCGTGCGCGGTGCGGTGGACGGCTACGCGGACTACCAGCAGCTGATCGGCGGCGTTGAAACCCTTTTCAAAAGCAGCGCCGGGAAGGTGGCCAGCTACGCCAAGCAGAGCTACAAGACCACGGGACTCTCCGCGAATCAATACATGGAGAACGTGACCAGCTTTTCCGCCAGCCTGCTGCAGGGTCTGAAGGGCGACACCGAGGCGGCGGCGGACGTGGCGAACACCGCCATGACCGACATGGCGGACAACGCCAACAAACTGGGCACGGACATGTCCAGCATCCAGGCGGCCTACATGGGCTTTGCCAAGCAGAACTACACGATGCTGGACAACCTCAAGCTCGGCTACGGCGGCACCAAGGAAGAAATGGTGCGACTCGTAAACGAGAGCGGCATCCTTGGGGAGGAGATCGAAGACCTTGACGGGATCACCTTCGATCAGCTGGTTCTGGCAATCCACAAGATCCAGCAGGAGATGGGGATCACCGGCACGACCGCGAAGGAAGCGGCGGAGACCATCAGCGGCAGCAAGGCCTCTCTGAGCGCGGCATGGCAGGATTTACTGAGCGCGGTCGGCGGCGAGGGCGATCAGGCGCGGCTGGACGAGACGCTGGAAAACTTCAAGACGAGTTTCAGCACCTATATGGAGCAGTTTGCCCCCACGCTGGTAAAGACCATCAGCAACAGCGGGAGTTTGGTAACCGCCATCGCGGATGCCATCGGTGATCTGCCGAAGGATCTGCTGGCCCAGGTAGCCTCCAGCGGACTGGAAGCCGGGACGGAGGCGGTCAGCGGGGTGAGCAAGATCACCGGGTGGCTGATCGACAGCCTTGTCAGCATGTTCGAGAGCGCAAAGGCGAACCCGCAGAGCCTGCAGGAATTCGGAAGCGCGATCGGCGAGTTTCTGGGCACAACCATCTCAGACGTGGTGCTGAACGCACCGGCGATCATTGAGGGCATTTTTAATGTCGGCCTGAATATTGCCGGAGGCTTCATCGACGGCTTAATCAGCGGCCTGGGCGGACGCAAGAGCGAGGTACAGCAGATCACCGACCAGATGCAGCAGGACATCGCCAACGCAGACGTCGATTACTCGAAGGCCGAGAGCCTGATCCGGTACCTCGAGAAGCTGCGGGATAAGTACGGCAAGACCGCGGAGCAGACCACCGAGTGGAAAAAGACCATGGAGGAGCTGGACAAGATCCTCCCGGGCGCCGGGGAAGCGGCGATGAAGCACGG
>OCTX014516886.1_pt1 | contig 22782 bp, 13 predicted proteins | sample 1539691 | NCBI WGS metagenome assembly OCTX01 (sample SAMN02144231, study PRJEB22623) | gut metagenome | biome: sheep rumen | host: Ovis aries | place: New Zealand
GAGCCGGATCCCGAAAACGATACTGACGCAGATATAGAATAAAACATTGTACAATAATTAATCCCTCCCCGCGGCGTGGAGGTGCCGAGCATATAGCCCGGCGAAAACGCCGAGCTATATGGCACATCCTAAAAGAAGACAATCGCACACCAGACAAGCGAAACGTCGTACACATGACGTAGTGAAAGCTCCGACACTGGCTACATGCCCGAACTGTGGCGCTCTTCACATCTACCACACCGTTTGCCCTTCCTGTGGCTACTACCGTGGTAAACTGGCTATCGAGCAAGCTGAAGCTTAATCGATGATGCGTGCAAACGTATAGGCTCTGGGTTTTATAACCCGGAGCCTTCGTTGCACCTTAATTTTAACGCGTACGTGAGTACGCACGTGACCCGTGAGGGCCACTTCGAATGAACAATAAACATTAAACATTCAACGTAAAACATTAACATGTACAACAATTCCAACAATGATGGTGAGCGTCGCCCAAGGCCGCGTTTTCACCGCGAAGGGGCGGAACCTGTAGGACGTCCCCGTTTTTCCCGTGACGGCGAAGCCCGTCCTCGTTTTTCCCGTGACGGTGAGTCACGTCCATCCCGACCTTACGGAGAGCGCTCTGAGCGCCCGAATCGTCCGTTTGGCGGCAAACCTAAACGCAATCCCGGTGTCTATTCCGGACATAAACAGCAAGTCTATCGTGAGCAACACGAAGATCCAACGAAGCCTATTCGTCTTAATAAATACCTCGCTAATGCAGGTATCTGCTCCCGTCGTGAGGCGGATGATTTTATCCAGGCCGGTGTGATTACGGTGAACGGTGAGACGGTGGATAATCTGGGCGCAAAGGTGCTGCCGACGGATGATGTCCGTTTCCATGACCAGCCTGTCCGCCGCGAGCGCAAGGTATATATCCTGCTCAATAAACCCAAGAATACCGTCACTACGACGGACGATCCGCAGGAGCGTCATACGGTGATTGATATCGTCCGCAGCGCTTGCGCGGAGCGTATCTATCCGGTCGGTCGGCTTGATCGTAATACTACCGGTGTGCTTCTGCTTACCAATGACGGAGACCTGGCTGCCAAACTGACCCACCCGAAGTTCCAAAAGAAAAAGATATATGCGGTGACTCTGGATCGCGAACTGGACGAAGTGGATGAAGCTATCGTTCGTGCCGGTGTCGTATTGGATGACGAGCGTATCATTCCTGATGCATTGGAGTTCCCCAAAGCGGATCGCAAGCATATTGGTCTGGAGATTCATTCCGGCCAGAACCGCGTCGTTCGCCGTATTTTCGAGAAAGTGGGGTACAAGGTTGTTAACCTGGACCGCGTCTCTTTTGCCGGCCTGACCAAGAAGAATGTAGGTCGCGGCAAATGGCGTTTCCTTACGCCCAAAGAGGTGGCTTATCTCCAGATGGGCAATTTTTAAAATTTGAAACGCACTTTTTATTACATATCGTTCTTCGTCACTCTCGCCTTGGCGATTGTCAGCGGCATCATGATGTTCCATACGAATGTCAATGCCGACATGACCAAATATCTGCCGGATGACTCCCAGATGAAAAGCGGCTTGGAGATCATTACCTCCGAGTTCGGTTCGTCGGCGCAGATGTCCGGAGCCGATGTGCATGTCATGTTTGAAGGCGTGCGGCCTAACGAAGTGCCGGGTATTCGTACCTTGCTGGACGGCTACCCCGATGTACACGGAGTATCTTTTAGGTACTCGTCGGATAGTACCTATACTCTCTTTGATCTCGATGTACCCAAATCGGTGGACCAGAAGGCACTTGGCAAACAGATCAGCACGCGTTTTGGAGGTAACTGTGTCGTAGAGACCAGCCAGGATGGTGCTACGCCGCCTGTCTCTGTGATTATCATCGCTGCGGTGATGATCATGCTGGTGCTTTTCCTGATGGCGCAGTCGTGGTTTGAACCGGTTGTTATCCTGATTACGTCAGGCCTGGCTATATTGCTCAATATGGGTACGAACGCACTTCTGCCTTCTGTCTCGATTACTACCAATTTTATCGGTTCTATTCTCCAGGCTGTGCTCTCGCTCGATTATTGTATCGTTTTGCTGAACCGTTACAGGCAGGAGCAGGACGAACATACCGACCGGCGGACAGCCGTCCTGGCGGCTAACAGGGCTATCAAGAAAGCAGCACCGTCCATCCTCTCGTCGGCTCTGACGACGGTGGTAGGACTGCTGATGCTCTGCTTCATGCGTCTGAAAATAGGTGCCGATATGGGTGTGGTACTGGCCAAAGGAGTGGTCTGCTCGCTGATCTGTACCTTCACGGCGATGCCGGCACTCATGCTTCTTTGCCGACGGACGATCAATAAGACAGCGAAGAAAGCCTATGTGCCGCCTACCGATAAACTGGCGCTTTTCATCTCCCGGCATAAACTGCCGATGGCTGTAGGAGCGGTGATTCTCTTCTTCGGTTCGTGGTATCTCAGCCGCCAGACGACGATCTTCTTCTCTGCCGAAGCGGAGTCGCAGATAGAGAAAATCTTCCCTTCGCCGAATCCGTTCGTGCTGGTCTATGACACGCAGGACGAAGACTCGATCTATACGCTGGTGGATAATCTCATGGCGCAGCCTGGTATCCAGTCTGTCATCTCGTATCCCACGCTGATGAGCCAACCGCTCACGCCGGCTGAGATGGCGGCCCATGTGAGGTCGCTTCTTACGGATTTCAAGGATTTCATGCCGGAGGGAACGACCGTGCCGCCCGAAGCGCTGGATATGATCAATCCCGAGATGTTGAATATGCTCTACTACATGCGTGCCAAAGACTCGGTAGAGAGCGAAATGGCCTTCCCGGACCTGGCGCGATTCCTGCATACTCATGTGGCTACCAATCCCCTCTTCTCTTCCTATCTGGATGAGGATATGAAAAAACAGATTGCCATGCTGCAATCCATGCTGGATGTAGAACCGGTCAAAGAAGAACCCGCACCCAAAGTGCCTGCCAAACAGGAATCCGTCCAAGTGGAATCCGTCCAAGTGGAACCGGCTATAGAAAAGCCGGCTAAGGAAGAACCGGCCAAAGAAGAACCGGCTATAAAAGAGCCAGTTTCTCTTAACAGCGAAGCGCTAAACAGCACTGAAGGACCACATAACAGCGAAGCCCCTTCCTTCTCAATGGATCGCATCGCTTTGGTACCATTCATCGAGCGGCTGAATGCTACCCATACTTCGGTTATCTCCGTCGAGATGCGCAAACTGACAGATACGGCCGCTATCCGGCTGCCGATGTCGGTCAAAGAGATGTCTATCTTCATTGGTTCTACCCAGCTCCAGACCCAACTCGTCTATGGCTATGCACCCGGAAAAGCGAAGAAACTGACGCCGCTGCAGTATGTCCATCTCCTGGTGGATGATCTGTTCAAACGGCCCGGTCTGGCGGGTATGATTTCTGATGAACAGCGTACACAGCTCGGTCAGCGTGCCCATCTTATGGATCTGGCGGATGCGAATGCTTCGCTTGAGCCTGCCGAACTCAATAGACTGCTGAAGGCTTTTGGACTGGAGGATTATACGGATGATGACTTGCTGACGATTGCTTATCCACCGGAGAAACCCAAACAACTGGTGGCTTCCCTGCCTTCTGATTTGGATACGGAAGCGATTGTGAAAGCGATCGAAGATATGCAGCGTTCGCTCCATAGTACCGATACGGCGCGGGCCAGCAAGATGGCATCGCAGTATAATAACCCTGCCCGGACAGCGGAACCCAAACGCAAGGCTCCCAGCCGCGCGGACCAGCAGGCTGAGTTGTTCACCGAACTGATGTTCTCCGGCCGGACTTATACTTCGGAGCAGATGGCTTCCAAACTGGCCCGGCTGATGACCTTGTCCAATGTTCATACGGATCCTGTTACCCCGGCGCAGATGTCGCTGCTCTATGATTATTATGGCGCAGTCAATCATCCCTGTGATTCGCTTCGGATTGGTTTCGGACCGCTGCTCAATTATCTCTGTGATACGTTGGTCTATGACCCGCGGCTGGCAGATATTCTGCCGGATACGATCGGTGCGCAGGCGGAGAATATCAAATCGCAGATAGCCGACGGATTAGGTCAGCTGCGCAAGGAGAACCATTCGCTTCTTGTCGTCCTCTCCTCGCTTCCGAAAGAGTCACAGGAGACTTATGATTTCGTGGATACGCTTACGGCGAAGGCCGATGCCCGCATGGTGCATGAGCACTATTATGTGGGTGAATCGGTGATGTACGCGGAGATGCGGGGTGGGTTTGACCATGAGATGAATGTGGTATCTCTCCTTACGATTCTGGCTATTTTCCTGATTGTGGCGATTACCTTCCGTTCGGTTATTGTGCCTACGATCCTGGTGGTGACGGTCATGAGCGCAGTGTATGTCAATGTGGTGGTTGCCGGTCTCGTTTCCGGCCAGATGCTGTACCTGGCATATCTCATTGTGCAGGCGATCCTGATGGGTGCTACAATCGACTATGGTATTCTCTTCGCTAACTATTATCGCGAGAGCCGTAAGACCATGCTGCCCGTCGATGCCGTTTGTGCGGCGTACAGAGGCTCGATACGAACGATTCTCACCTCCGGTCTGATCATGGTCATCGGTCCGGGAGCAATGGCGCTGGCGGTGGATGACCTGATGATATCCAATATAGTAGGCTGTCTGGCGGTAGGAGCTTTCGTAGCTATTGTGCTCACGCTCTCCGTTGTGCCGGCTGTCCTTGTCGCATTGGATAAATGGGTCGTTTATGGCAAAAAGAACCGATATACTGGCGAAGAAAACAAAAGCGATGCAATAAACGCTCCCGAGGAGCAATAAACGATTTTGGAACAAAATAACTCCACATACGAAACCGTCATCACGCCGAAAGACAAGCTTCTGGCAATCGATTGGAAGGAGATATGGCGCTATCGCGACATGTTCGTTCTCTTTGTGCAGCGGTCTTTCCGTGTGGCGTACAAACAGACTATCCTCGGACCGCTCTGGTTCATCATCACGCCGGTGCTCTCTGTGATTGTCTATGCTACGGTCTTTGGCGGTATAGCCAATATCCCTACCGACGGTATCCCTCCTATCTTGTTTTATCTGCTGGGTATATCCGTCTGGGGCTATTTCTCGTCTTGTCTCTCCGCTACGTCCAATTCGTTTGTGTCCAATGCCGATATCTTCGGCAAGGTCTATTTCCCGCGAATCATCATGCCGTTGGTGGCGGTGACTACCAATATGCTCTCGCTGGCTATCCAGCTGGCTATCTTTGCGGCTTTTTATATCTATTATGCCGCTACGGGTACGGAGTTAACTGTCCATTGGCAGATAGTGCTCTTCCCCTTCCTGATTGTCCTGTTGGCGCTCATGGCGGTGGGATTCGGTATGATCTTCTCGTCTATGACGACGAAATACCGGGACCTGCAAATCATGCTGGCGAAGATTATCTCCCTTTGGGTCTATATCACGCCGGTGATTTATCCGTTGAGTATGGTCACAAACCCCAAACTGCATCTGGCGATGTCGCTCAATCCCGTCACGCCGGTCATGGAGGCTGTTAAATATTCGCTGCTCGGCCAGGGCCAGTTCTCCTGGCTATGGCTTGCCTACAGCGCAGCTTTCACCCTCATCCTGCTTGTCTTCGGCCTCATGCTCTTCAATAAAGTACAAAAATCCTTCATGGATACGGTATGACGGATAATTATTGGACAACGGTCATTACGCCTGATACGTATGCGAAAGGTCTCGGCCTGCGCGAGTTATGGCAGAAGCGTTACTTGATCTGGCTTTTTATCAAACGTGATATCACGGTCCAGTTCAAGCAGACGATCTTCGGCATGGGATGGTATTTCATCTCGCCGCTTTTCTCGATGTTCATGTATATCATCGTCTTTGGCCGTATTGCCGGTATTCCTACAGATGATATCCCGCAGCCTGTTTTCTACCTCTCCGGTATATGCCTCTGGGATTATTTCTCTTCGTGTCTTACTTCGGTGGCCGGTACTTTCCAGTCCAATGCAGGCTTGTTTGGCAAAGTCTATTTCCCCAGACTCGTCTCGCCGGTTTCGGTGGTCGTGTCCCGGCTCTTCCGGTTCTCGCTCCAGTTAGGTACGTTTGTCTTTGTGTATCTCTATTTTGTGATCCGGGGCGTGAACCTGCATCCTACCTGGTATCTGCTCCTTTTTCCGGTGCTGGTCTTCATGATCCAATGTCTGGCGCTGGGGCTGGGACTGATTATCTCTTCGCTTACTACCAAATACCGGGATCTTGTTAATTTCTTCGGCGTCTTCGTTTCTCTCTGGATGTACGCCACTCCTATTGTCTATCCTCTCAGTTACGTCACCAATCCGACGCTCCACCGGATTATGCTTTTTAACCCTATGACGGCGATCATTGAGACCTTCAAATACGGCGCTTACGGTGCCGGTGAGTTCTCCTGGACGGCTCTGGGCTACAGCGCTCTTATCATTCTTGTTCTCCTCTTCCTCGGCATCGCGATGTTCAACCGCAAGCAGAAATTCTTCATAGACACTATATGACCTCTGGTCATAATGATAATATACTTAAAAAAATAAGAAAAATGCTAATTAAAATTTTCAGCGCATCGCCGGTAGGAATAGACGCAGTGCCGGTTACTATAGAAGTGCATGCTGTGCCGGGCTTTGATTTTACTCTGGTCGGCCTTGCTGATACGTCGGTCAAAGAGTCGCACGAGCGTATCTTGGCTGCGCTGACGGTGAATGGCATGGAGAATCTGCGGCGTTCGTTTACCATCAATATGGCGCCGGCGGATATCAAGAAAGAAGGTTCGGCCTTCGATCTGCCGCTGGCTATTGGCATGCTGGCGGGAGCTGAAAAAGTAAAGACAAAAAATCTGAACGCATATATGATTATGGGCGAATTGTCATTGGACGGTTCGCTGCAACCTATTCGCGGAGCACTGCCTATCGCACTCTGTGCGCGAAAGGAAGGATTCAAAGGACTTATCCTGCCGGCGGCGAATGCCGATGAAGCGGCTGTCGTAGAGGGGCTGGAGGTCTATGGCTTGAATGATCTGATGGAGGTGGTGCATTTCCTGAATGGAGAGCCGAAGGATGAACTGAACCCGGATGAACCCTTTACCCCCGCGCATGTGGATACTCAGTCGCTTTTCGATGCTATGGCTTTCCCTTCCGATCTGGATTTTGCGGATGTGCGCGGCCAGTTTAAGGTCCGTCGGGCTGTAGAGATAGCCGCTGCGGGAGGACATAATATGCTGATGATCGGTCCTCCGGGGGCCGGCAAGAGTATGATTGCCAAGCGTATACCTTCTATCTTGCCGCCGCTGACGCTGGAGGAAGCGCTGGAGACGACGAAGATCCATTCTATTGCAGGTCTGACAGCCCGGAAGAAAGGCGCTAACACGGCGCTTATCGTCCAGCGGCCTTTCCGTTCCCCGCATCATACGATCACGGATGTGGCGCTGGTCGGAGGAGGTACGAATCCCCATCCCGGGGAAATATCCCTCGCTCATAATGGAGTGCTTTTTCTGGATGAACTGCCGGAGTATAAACGCTCGGTGCTGGAGGTCATGCGCCAGCCGCTGGAAGACAGACATATCACGGTGGCCCGAACCAAAGAGACGGTCGATTATCCCGCTTCTTTCATGCTCGTTGCTGCCATGAACCCTTGCCCCTGTGGCCATTACGGGGAGAATAACCCTGCCCATCCCTGTACCTGTACTCCCGGCCAGGTGCATCGTTATCTGTCTAAGATCAGCGGACCGCTCCTGGATAGAATTGATATCCAGTGTGATATTGAAGCAGTGCCGTATGACCAACTGCGGGATGCCGCTCCGGGCGAATCGTCTGCAGCGATGCGAGCACGTGTTCTCAAGGCCAGAGCGATTCAGAATGAGCGGTTTAAGCATAGCCGCTTGGTCCATTGCAATGCGATGATGAATACCAAGATGGTGCGTACCTATTGCGTTCTGGATGCGGAGTGCGACCAACTGCTGGAACTCACGATGACCAAACTGGGTCTCTCTGCCCGTGCGTATGACCGTATCCTGAAGGTAGCCCGAACGATTGCGGATATCGAAGGAGAGGAGCGGATCCAAAAGAAACATCTGTTAGAGGCTATCTCGTACCGATCGCTGGACAGAAGCAATTATTTTGGATAATAAATTTACGTTTTTTCTTGCATATATCGAAAAAAAAGCAGTAAATTTGCAGCGTAAAAAGAAATAACATGAAAAACAAACTCACGAATAGGTTTTTGAAAAGGATACTCTTTTGTGTCATTCTGCTATGTGGAGTACCTTCCATGACCATGGGAAAACCGTTGTCTGTCAATGATTCGTTACTGCAGGTTTACATGTCCGAGATCAAGCGATCGAATGAGTATCTGTCCGTTCGTCAGCAACGGATAGACACCTTGTTGGAACAGCGCCGTAACCAATGGAGCTCATGGAAAGACCTATATCGCGTGAACTGCCTTTTGGCTGCGGAATATCGTCCATATCGGTGTAAGGAGGCCTTGCGCTATTACCAGATGAACGTTCAGTTAGCGCGTGAGGTCGGCAACCGTGATTGTTTGGCAGAATCGCTGACGGACTTGGCTTATCTGTTAGCGAGTGCAGGTGTGTATCATGAGGCTTTCAGTACCATTGCCTTAGTGGATACGGCGTCTTTGTCGGAACAGGCCCGTGTGGCTTATTACCGCTGTATGTACCACCTGCACGGTGAAGCCGGCTTCTATGGCGGATTGGAAACGTATATGGAGGAGCATCGCGAACAGCGCGACCGGTATTTTCAACTGATCATGGAGAATATTCCCGATACGGGCGTGCTCTACCTCAGTCTTCGCGAGAGTTATGCCCGCGAACACCTGGACGCAGACGTTGCAATGATGTATAACCGCATACTCTTGCAATCAGTCCGTCCCGGATCGCCGGAATATGCGTTGTATGCCTATTGTCGGTCGGATATATACCGATTCATGAACAAAGAGGACGAGCAGTTAGAGTGGTTATTGCGTTCGGCCTTGGACGATGTGCGGAATGGAATCACCGATAACGGCAGCAGTTGGATGGTGGCGGAGATACTCTATCATCGCGGCGATATTCAGTCCAGTTATGAGATCATCCATTATTCGCTGGCCAACGCCTCTTTCTATGATGCCAGCTTGCGTATCTGGCAAATCAGTCCGCTTGTCAATATCATCTCCACCTCTTATCTGGTTCATCAGCGCGAGCTCAACAGTCGTCTGGTCTGGGCCTTGGCGTGCAGTATCCTGCTGGCATTGTTGTTGATGCTGGCGATTCTGCTGTATGTCAAGCGCACCCGACGTATTCATCTACAGAGCCGTGAGATTGAAATCCTGTCGAATGACCTGCGCAAAGCCAATGAGCAGTTGCAGCGGACCAATTATGCACTATTGGAGTCCAACCACGTCAAGGATGAGTATATCGGTCATTATCTCAATCTCTATTCCGACTATCTGGATAAACTGCGCAAGCAAGTGAAAGACCCTGCTTTTACACAATCGGAAATAGATCGCTTCTATCGGGAGTTCGACACGGCCTTTTTGAGTATTTACCCGGATTTTGTGGCCAACTTCAACCAACTGCTGCGCGAGGAAGGACGAATTTTGTTGCGCAAAGGAGAACTGCTCAATACCGAATTGCGCATTTATGCCCTCATCCGATTGGGGATAGACAACAGCGTGAATATATCCCGTCTGCTGCGTTATTCGGTCAACACCATTTATAATTACCGCGCGCGTTTGAAGAACCTTGCAATCGACCGAGATGCCTTTGAATCGCAAGTTCAGCAGATAGGGACGTTCACAAAGTGACACTTCTTATTCACTTTTTTTAGTCGTTAAATGACTGAAAATAAGTGAGTTGTGTTTTTGGTAATTCACATATTTACTTTGCGCGGACTATATGCATTTGCGCATTTGAGATAAATGTAGTACCTTTGCACCGCCAAATGGATTTACTAACTTAAAAATCTAAGAGTATGAGAAAATTTTTTACAGTCGTTATCGTTTTATGTCCGCTGTTGGCCCTGACGTCGTTCGCCCAAGTGAAGGTGAGCGGTACGGTGATGGACAACGGGCATGAAGCCATCATTGGTGCCAGCGTCATGGAACGCGGGACGACCAATGGCACGGTGACGGATTTGGACGGACAGTTCACATTGGACGTCTCGTCACCCAATGCCGTTTTGGTGTTCAGCTACGTCGGCATGCAGACGAAAGAGGAGAAACTGAACGGACGCAGTCAGTTGACCGTCACCCTGACGGATGACAACAAAGTGCTGGACGAAGTGGTGGTGATCGGTTACGGTACCGCCAAACGTAAGGACATCACGACGGCCGTCAGTTCAGTCAGTACAGAGGACTTGGAGAAAATTCCTATTGTTTCCGCCGCTCAGGCGATGCAAGGTAAGGCAGCCGGTGTAACGGTGGTCAAACCGAACGGTCAGCCCGGAGCCGGATTAGTGGTGCGTGTCCGTGGTACCACATCTATGAATGCGAGCAACGACCCGCTGTACGTAGTGGACGGAGTGCCTATGACCGACATCGACTTTCTGGCTCCGAATGATATCGAGAGCATGCAGGTCTTGAAGGACGCTTCCTCCGCAGCCATCTACGGTAGCCGTGCTGCGAACGGTGTGATTATGATCACGACCAAGGCGGGACATGCGCGTGCAGAGAAAGTGAAAGTGGGCTTCACTATGTATGGCGGTTGGACCAACGTCGCCAAACGGATGGAGAGCCTGAACTTCGAGCAGTACAAAGAGTACTTGCATGACCTGGGTTCGAATGTGGTACTGCCGGACGGTCTGACAGACAAGACCAACTGGTTCGACGAGACTTACCACACCGGTTCGACGCAGAACTACCAGCTGAACGTGAGCGGTAGCACTGACCGCGTCAACTACTTCCTCTCCGGCGGTTACACGAACGAGACAGGTATCATCAACACGACCAAGTACTCGCGCTATAACTTCCGCTCTGCGCTGGATGTGGATGTGACCAAATGGCTCAATATAGGCGCTAACATAGCTTATGCGTACAGCGACAACGAGGGCGGTATCAGTACCGGTACGGGAGCGAACCGTGGCGGTTTGGTGCTTTCGGTTATCAACACCCCGACATACGCACCGATATATGACCCGGAGAACCCGAATTATTACTACACCAATTTCTATGGTGTGAGCAATATCACGCACCCGCTTGAGAATATCGAGCGCTATAAGAACCAGCATACCTTGCAGCACCGTCTGTTAGCGAGCGGAAAAGGTGTGTTCACCTTATATGATACAAAGAAATTCAACCGCGCAGACGAGTATACGCATGCGTTGAAATTTACCACCACCTTCACCGAGGACCTGCGTATTATCAACTATACCTCATTCCTCGACCCGGTCAAAACCTCTTGGGGCCGCACGCAGCGCGGTGAAGGAACGGATACGCGCAGTTTTGACCAAGTGACCATTTGGGACAATGTGCTGAACTACAACGGTCAGTTCGACAAACATAACCTCGACGTGATGCTCGGTTCGTCGTACACCAACTCGATGTACACGTGGGCGGGTATCTACGGCAGCCATTATGCCGACGGCACAATTGAGACGCTGAATGCCGCCAATAAGATTGACCCGGGCAGCACGCGCACTACGGCGTCCGCATGGGCTATCATGTCCGGCTTCGCCCGCGTAAGTTACAATTACGACAGCCGCTATCTTCTCTCCGCCAATTTCCGTGCCGACGGTTCGAGCAAGTTAGCTCCGGGCCACCGTTGGGGTTTCTTCCCCTCGTTCAGTGCCGCGTGGCGTATCTCTGGCGAGCAGTTTATGGAAGGCGTGACGTGGATTGACGACCTCAAACTCCGTGGCGGCTGGGGTCAGACCGGTAACCAGGCGGGTATAGGCGATTATGCCTACCTCGAGCGCTACAGCATCAACCGTCAAGACTGGTGGAAGACCGGCAACGAGAACGCCGTACCGACATACAGCCAGAGTTCGCTCCGCAACACCGACTTGACATGGGAGACCACCACGCAGACCAACGTAGGTCTCGATTGGACGTTGCTGCATAATCGTCTGAGTTTCACCTTCGACTGGTACTACAAATATACGACAAACATGCTGATGTGGGTGACCCTGCCTGCCGGTTCGGCAGCTGTCAGCTCCATCCAGCGCAACGAAGGCGAGATGAGCAACATGGGTGTGGAATTCAGCATCACGTCGCATAATTTCGTGCGCAAGAACTTCAAATGGGACACGCAGTTCAATATATCGCACAACAAGAACCGTCTGGAGAAACTGACAACGAGTCAGGTATATTACGACGCCAAAGTGACGGACGTGCTGGCTGAATACTGCGTGCGCAATACGCCGGGCATGCCTTTGGGTTCGTTCTTCGGATATAAGACCGGCGGTGTGGATCCCGAGACGGGTGAACTGATTTACCTCGACGTCAACGGCGATGGTGAGGTGACGGCGAACGACCGTACGTATATCGGCGACCCGAACCCGGACTTCACGTTCGGTATGACCAACACCTTCCATTTCTACGGTGTGAGCATCAGCTTCCTACTGCAAGGCTCGTACGGCAACGACATCTTCAACGCCAGCCGTATCGAGACCGAAGGTATGTATGACGCCAAGAACCAATCGACCCGCATCCTCGACCGCTGGCGCCGTCCGGGTATGGTGACCGCCATCCCGAAAGCCGGCTTCGACATGCGCGTGAGCGACTATTTCGTGGAGGACGGCAGTTATTTGCGTCTGAAAGATCTGACCATTAGTTATGAGTTCTCCGGTGAATGGATGAAGAAAATCGGTATGACGCGTCTGCAGCCGTATTTCTCGGCGCAGAACCTGTTCACGTTAACCAAATATCTGGGAATGGACCCGGAGGTGAACCAGAACGGCAACTCCGGTACGGTACAGGGACTTGACTATGGTACCTATCCGCAGACCCGCAGTTTCGTTTTCGGTATTAACATTGAATTCTAATGGAAAGGGCAAGAGTTATGAAAAAGCTATTCTATATAAGCATCCTTGCAACGATGGCGCTGTTTAGCGCGTGCAGTCTGGACCGTGACCCGATATCCGACCAGTCGGAACTGAATATCGGTTCGAGCGACACGGGTGACTCAGTACGTATTAAATTTAAGGACCGCGCGGCTATATACGCGGTATATAATGACCTGTATAACGTGATGCGCGACCGTCAGGAGCACTGGTATCTTGACTACCTGCTGTTCGGTGAGTCCCGTGCAGACAATGCGTATGCTGGCACGACCGGTGCCGAGGTGGTGCCTGTGGAGACGAATGCCCTGGATGCGTCCAACCCCGACATTGCACGTGACTGGGACCGCTATCTGGAGGATATCGCCAAAGCGAACGTAGTCATTACCAATATTGACTTGGTGCCGGACCCGGCTTTTTCCGAGAGCGAGCGCAAGCAATGGAAAGCGGAGGCACTCATCTTCCGCAGTATGATGATTTTCGACCTCGCGCACTGGTTCGGTAATATTCCGTTGAACCTGACCGAAGCACCGGACATCACTGCCGCCAATATCGAAGAGGTGTATCCGATTTATTTCCCGATGCCTGTGTCACAGGACTCTGCGTACAAGCGTGTACAGGAAGACCTGCTTGCAGCTATCCCGTATGCACCGGCACTCAACCCTGGCGACAAGACACGTCTGAGCAAGACGGTGGCATATGCGCTGTTGGCGAAATTGTATGCCGAACTCGGAATGTGGGATAAGGTAGTCGAATACTGCGACCTTGTCTTCGGCGACGGCATCCGTCTGGAGCCGAACTATGCGGACCTATGGGGCTACGACACCGACAAAGGTGACGCTGTGTTGCGTAACTCGGTAGAGTCGATTCTCGAGATGCAGTATTATGCCGGTAGCGGCAGCTGGGTGACATGGATGTACGGCCGCGATGCTGCAGACCCCGAGTCGAACTTCACCTGGGCGAAATGGATTACCCCGAGCCGCGACCTGATTGACGCGTTCGAGAAGGAAGGTGACAACATCCGCATGAACCAGACTATTGTCTGGGACCAATGCGCATGGAGCAATTACTATCCTGCCAACAACTATCCGTTCATGTACAAATGCCGTTCGGCGTATAACAGCATCATCAAACTGCGTGGCGCGGATATCCAATTGCTGAAAGCGGAAGCGTTGGCGCACAAGGGTAACCTCGCCAGTGCGGCTGATTTGGTCAACGAGATACGTGCCCGTGTCAGCTTGGCAGAGTTGCCTGCCTCCAAGACCAGTAGCGAGAGCGCGATGTTGGAATCGATTCTTAACGAGCGCCGTCTGGAGTTGGCACTGGAAGGTCAGCGTCTGTTCGACCTCATCCGTTTCGGCAAGTTGCTGGAGGTTATGAACGGCATCAACAGCCGCGACGAAGGACGTCTGCCGCAGGCGCGTCCGTTCGTTGAGGAGCACCGTCTCATGCCTATCCCGCAGACTGCGCTGGACAAGAACGCCAACCTGGTTCAAAACCCGGGATACTAAGCAAGGTGAAAAGTGAAAATTGAAATGTAAAAATTATGAAAAAGGTATTATATATAGCCTTGGCAGTGCTGCTGATGGCAGCGTGTCAACCCGAGCATTATCGGACGGTCTATCCGGCAGGCCAGCCAGAACTGAAGGCGACGATGCTCACACAAAGCGTGCTCTACGGAACCGACAGCGTGGCCTTCGATGTTGAGATCAACGAGACACAGACACCGTTGTCACAGCTCCAAGTGAAAGTGATGGTCGGTCTGCGCGTCGTAGCATCTGAAATGCTTCGTACACCCGATTTCCATTACCAGGCGCAACTGAAATATCCGGTGCCTTTCGGACCGAACATGCAGGAGAACGACGACGTAAAAGTCTATCTGACCGCCACGAACGTGGAAGGAACGGCAACGAATCTGATTCTGACAGGATGTACGGGCCGCCGTCCGGCGATGGAGACGATGTATATCATGCCGCCGACCATACAATACACCCTTATCGGCAAAGGCCAGCAGATGACCTATGACGAGGCAAACGGGGTCTTTGTGGCATATGATTTGCACTACCCGAAGTCGATAGAATGTCTATTGGCAGTGACCGGTACGAAGTTCGGTCGCGTTGATTGGAACACACCGGTATTCGGTATGCTCAATAACGAGCTCTCGCTCATCACCAGAGAGCAGTTCGAAGCCGAAGAGGCAAGTGCTATTGTGCTTGAGAACGACAATTTCGAGACCATCGACACGATTATCTTCAACCCTGTAACCTTCGAAATCACTATCGGCGGCAAGGTGGCGATGCCCGTATCGGCGCTGGATGTACAGACCGACCTGACGGAAGAACCGGCATATATAAGCTCGTCTTCGGCACGCAAAGACTACCGCGGTGCGAAGATATTCTTCGACAAGGACAGCGAAGTGGAAATAACCGGTGTGACCGACCTGTCGAAAGCATACAATCTCGATTGGATGGAGTACCTCGGCGGAAACAAAGTGAAGTTCCTTGGCGAGAAGGGCATGTACTACCTGTCGTACAAAGTGGCGGAGGACTACCTCGTGGTAGAACCGCTATACGAGCTGATAGCGCCGGATGTGATGTACGTGTGCGGTGTGGGCCTCGGCCAACCGTCTTGGACGCCTACGGCATCGAGCGGCTGGGGATTCGACAGCCCGAACCAGAATATGGTATGCCGACTCGTAGCGCCTAATACTTATCAGGTGACTGCCTACATGCTCAATGGCGAGAATGCCGACTATGACAACTACGGTTCGCTCAACTTCAAGTTCTTCCATCAGCATGGCTGGGGAGGTGAAGAAGCCGGCGGAGACTATGCTCAGCAAGGACTGACTATTGTTGGTGTAGGTCCGGACGGAATAACCAAGAAAGACGGTAGTACCGGTAATGAGAAAGGCAACTGGATTGCTACTTCCGACCCGGTTGACGGCGTCTATCGTATCACGCTCAACAAGAACAACATGACAACAACCTATGAGAAAATCAGATAATATGAAACGTACATTCTTTGTGTTATCCGTGCTATGCACGGTTCTGTCCTGCTGTAAAGACCCGAATACCAACCCCGGTACAGACCCCGAACCGGTGTCGCAGCATGACGTGATGACCTATATCACCACTGCGGACAACACGATGCATTTTGACAAGGTGGGCAAGAATTTCACCGACGGGCTGAACATGAACCCGGAAATTACGATGACCCTTGACCCCAACACCCGCTATCAGGAGTTCGACGGTTTCGGTGCTGCCATTACCGGCGCCAGCGCATACAACCTCAGCCGCATGCCGGCTGAGGCACGCGCCAAACTGCTCAAGGAGACGTTCAGCGTGGACGAGGGCATGGGCTATAGTTACGTCCGCGTGCCTATCGGCGGCTCGGATTTCAACGTCCACAGCAATTACGACTACACCTGCTGCGACGAGCAGGGGATCGAGCATTTCGCCCTCACTTCCGACGAGACGGACTATATCATCCCGATACTGAAGGAAATCCTGACCTACAATCCCAATCTGAAGGTGATGGGCTCACCCTGGAGCTGTCCGCGATGGATGAAAGTGAGCGATATCAACACCAAAGGCGCATACAATTCCTGGGTAGGCGGCTATCTCAACCCCGACTATTATCAGGACTATGCCACCTATTTCGTGAAATGGATTCAGGGCTTCGAGCAGGCAGGAGTGCCTGTTACGAGTGTGACGGTGGAGAACGAACCGCTGAACTGGGGTAACTCGATGTCGCTGTATATGCCCTGGCAGCAGGAGCGTGATTTCGTCAAGACTGCCCTCGGACCTGCCTTCGCAGCCAACGGCATCCAGACCAAGATCATTGTCTTCGATCATAACTACAACTACGACGGCAAAGAGGACCAGCAACGCTATCCTATTCGGATTTACAATGATTCCGAGGCGGCGAAGTATATTGACGGCGCTGCCTATCATAACTACGGCGGTTCGGCTACCGAATTAGAGTCCGTGCACCAGGCGGCACCGGAGAAGAACCTCTATTTCACCGAGGCGTCTATTGGTACGTGGAACAACGGACACGACATGAGCGTGTCGCTGCTCGACGAGATGAAATACACCTGTCTGGCGAACGTGACCCGTTGGTGCAAGACCGTCATCGTATGGAATTTCATGCTTGATGACCACAACGGCCCTCACGGCGGAGCCGGCGCATGTAACACCTGTTTCGGTGCGGTTGATGTATCGAGCGCGGACTATACGACGCTCACCAAACGCAGCCATTACTACGCCATCGGTCATCTGAGCAAGGCGTTCAAGACCGGCTCGACCCGCATCGGTGTCAAGGGCTACCAGCCGTCCAACGTGCTCGTCTGCGCAGCCGAGAACCCCGACGGCACCTATGGCGTCGTGCTGATGAACGAGAACAGCAACGGCTTGACGATGCAACTCGAGGCAGGGGAGCATTTCTTCAGCCTCACTCTGCCGGGAAGAAGCATTACAACGTGCGTGATTCCGAAATGAAAGGTGAAAATTGAAAAGTGAAAGGAAAAAAGTCGGAGTCGTAAGACTAACGACCAATAGTTAACTATTAAAAACAAAAACATTATGAAAAAATTATTTACTTTTGCAATCGCATTGATAGCAGCCATGTCTATCAATGCAACCGACTATTATTTCGCCGGTGCAGCAAACGGTTGGAGCAACAACAACGATGCTTGGAAGTTTGTTGAGGTAGAAGGTGTACTGACCCTTGAGGTGGCTGACCTCTACGGTGAATTCAAAATCACCGAGAACGGCGCATGGCACCCGCAGCACGGTGCTGCCGAGCAAGGTCAAGGTGTAGCGCTGAACGGAAGCTACAACCTCGTTAAGTGTGACGACAGCCAGGGTGAGGCAGATGCTCCGGCTAACTGTTCCATTATCATCCCGAATGAGGGTGATTGGCGCTACAAAGATGCCAAACTGACTCTGGACGCTTCGAACCCCGATGCGCTCGTTATCTCGCTCGTGGAAGGAACGCTGTATGACCACAGCGCAGCTCCCGTTTCCTACTATCTTGTAGGTGCATGCACGAACAACTGGAGTCTTTCTGACGCTATCGAGTTCGTGGACGTAGAAGGTGTGCTCACGGCTAATGTGCCCGACCTCAACGGCGGTTTCAAAATCATCTACGACCGCGCTTGGGGAACCGAGTATGCTTCCAACGGAGCCGGTGTCGTTTTGAACGAGGATTATACTCTCCAGTTAGGCGGCGCGAACATCAGTCTGGCGAACCCGTTCGGCGGCTATACCGATGCCGTACTAACCCTCACTATCAACGGTGACGACCGCGTACTCAAACTCGTGAGCGGTAATTTCTATGTAACCGAGAACGACTGGTTCATCCCGGGCACCAAACTCGGATGGAACTGCAACGAGGCCACTAAAATGGCGCCGGTAGCAGGTGAAGAGAACACTTATGAGATTCTGCTGGCAGAGTTCGGTCAGGACTTCAAGATTGTTTACGGCCAATGGGCGGTTGAGTTTGGTGCTGCGAAGGGTTCGGAAGACAAATGGTCAGTTAACACGCCGTTCACACTGGCAACACCGTGCGACAACGTGTATCCCGCTTCGGATGAGACCTACGAGGACGTGACGATAACGCTCGTGGTGGACTATGAGAACGTAGCCGCTACGCTCACTATCGCTTCTGAAGTTGCAGGTATTGAGACGATTCAACTCAACGCGAAATCCATCAAGCGCATCGAGAACGGCCAGGTGCTCGTTGAGCGCGAAGGCGTTCGTTACAACATGAACGGTATCAAACAATAAACCCGTTCCGGCTACGGGAGGCTGATCCCCTCCCGTGGTTTCTAAATACCGACCGCAATGCTATACACGCTTCTGCTGATACTGGGTCTGTCCCACCTTACCTTCTTCGGTTCGTCCGTATGCAACGGACAAGGAGCCGATGAAGTGGACCATGTAAAACATGGTTATGCTTGGCTGTACGCGCAGCTGCTGGGCGCACGCCATGAGGCGGACACTGCTGCGGGGGTGTATCTATACAGCAACACTTCGGTCAATGGCATCAACACCGTGCGTCATATGGAGCTGTTGCCGACGCATCTTTCCGAAGGTCCGGGCTTCGCGGTCATCGGACTTGGTTTAGGCAATGAAGGGTTGCACGGAGCTGCGGACCCGCAGGCGGTGTATGACCAATGGAAAACCAACATGCAGACCATTATCCGCATGGCGCAAGAGAAAGGCAAGGCAGTGATTGTTACCAATAATTACCCGAGGGGAGACTATAACCCGTCGGACTATAGTTATGTTAAGCGGATGAATCTTGAGATGCAGGAATGGGACGTGCCGACTGTCAATTTCCTCGGGGCACTGGACAACTGCGCCGGAGACGGACAGTGGGCTGTCGGTTTTCAGAACGGCGATGACATTTACCACCCGGGGCAGGCGGGATATGATGAAATGCTACATTCCTTTGTGCCGTCGCTTTTAGATGCTTTGGCTGCCGGTAAGCCCAAACCGGTACGTCAGACTGGCGAAGGAAGGAAGCTTGCCGAAGGCCAACGTCTCGTCTTCACGCCCGAGGACCAAGTACATTCCTTCACGCTCGCGTTTCGGGTGCGACATATCGGCGCGATGCAACTGGACCTGACAATCGACGAAGGGGTAGCGCCGGCTTTGCCGGATATGCCGGCGGATGAAAGATGGCATACGCTCGTGCTGTCGCATTACTACGCAGCCGGTAAGACCTATGTTTATTTGGACGGTGTGCAGCAAAGCGTGACGGACGGAAGTATGCTGCTGCAGCAAGCGGCTGTCGGCGGTCCTTGTGTCGTCAGCGACTTGCATTTCTGGCGTGCCGGTATGAATGCCGACGAGATAGCCGCATGGCATAACAACAAGATGCTCTGCTCCTCGCTCGAACTATACTGCCCACTCAATAACGGAAGCCTAATCAACCTTGCCCAATCGATGAATAACTCAAAATTTAAATAATACCATGAAACGTCTCACCTTCTTCCTTTCACTTTTCACCTTTCACCTTTCACTTTTCTCGTCTCCAGTCTATCTCAATCCCGAGGTACCGCTGGAGCAGCGCGTGGAGGATGCGCTCAGTCGAATGACGCTCAACGAGAAGATCGCTATCATCCATGCCCAGAGCAAGTTTTCCTCTCCTGGCGTGGCACGACTCGGTATTCCCGGATTATGGTGTACCGACGGCCCTCACGGCATACGTGCCGAGGTCAAATGGGACGAGTGGGACCAGGCAGGGTGGACCAACGATAGTTGCATGGCTTTCCCTACGCTCACCTGTCTCGCGGCTACGTGGAATACGGACATGTCGCTTCTCTATGGCCGGAGCATCGGCGAGGAAGCCCTCTACCGTGGCAAGAATGTGCTGCTCGGACCGGGTGTGAATATCTACCGCACACCCCTCAACGGACGTAATTTCGAGTACATGGGCGAGGACCCGTGTCTCTCCGCGACTATGGTCGTGCCATATGTCCTCGGCGTACAGCAGAACGGCGTGGCTACCTGCGTCAAACATTTTGCGCTCAATAACCAGGAGGACGGACGCCACGTCGTCAATGTCTCGCTCTCCGACCGTGCCCTCTACGAGATTTACCTGCCGGCTTTCAGGGCGGCCGTGCAGCAAGGCCACTCGTGGAGTATCATGGGCGCCTACAACCGTATCTGGGGACAGTATGCCTGCCATAACCACCGCCTGCTCGTCGATATACTGCGCTCTGAATGGGGTTTCGACGGAGCTGTCATCTCTGACTGGGGTGGGGTAAGTAATACCGACGAGGCCATCCGTAACGGCCTGGATCTGGAGTTCGGTTCTTGGACCGACGGACTGACCGAAGGACGCTCCAACTCCTACGATGCCTATTACCTCGCTATGCCCTATCTGGAGAAGATCCTGCGCGGAGAGGTCGGTACCAACGAACTGGACAATAAGGTGCGCAATGTGCTGCGGCTCATCTTCCGTACATCCATGAATCCGAATAAGGGCTTCGGTGCACTCTGCTCCGACGAACATGCGGCGGCGGCACGAGAGATAGCCGACGAAGGAATAGTACTCCTTAAGAATGCACCTGTCGGCAAGAAGAAAAGCGCGCAACCCGTCTTGCCTCTGACGCCTGACTCCAAGTCCATCCTTGTGGTCGGCGAGAATGCCATCAAGCAGATGACCGTCGGAGGTGGATCCAGTTCGCTCAAAGCCAAATATGAGATCTCACCCTTGCAGGGTATCCGCGAGCGGGCAGCCCTCAATAACGTGGAGGTGCGTTATGTGCGCGGCTACATAGGCGACGTAGGCGGTGAGTATAACGGTGTGACCACCGGACAGGACCTGAGCGACAACCGTACACCCGCCGAACTTACTGCCGAAGCCGTAGCTGCTGCGCGGGAAGCGGATGTCGTACTCTTCATTGGCGGACTCAACAAAGCCGAGCATCAGGACTCGGAAAGTGCCGACCGGCTCCAATACGGCTTGCCCTATGGACAGGACCAACTCATCGCAGAACTGGCCAAGGCCAACAGCCATTTGGCAGTCATCATCCTCAGCGGTAACGCTTACGCCATGCCGTGGCTCGACAATGTGCCTGCACTCGTCCAAGCGTGGTTCAATGGCTCCGAGACAGGCCACGCACTCGCCGACATCCTCTTTGGCGACGTCAACCCCTCCGGACACCTGCCTTTCACCATCATGCCTGCATTGGAGGACTATCCTGCCCATCAGTATGGCGCCATCGCTTATCCGGGCATCAACAACGAAGTGGAGTACAAAGAGGATCTCTTCGTCGGCTACCGCTATGCGGATCTCTACGGACAGAAGAAACCGCTCCGCTACACCACGCAAGGCAAGGACTACACCATCGTTCCGCCCAAGCATAAGCCTCTCTTTGCTTTCGGCCACGGACTCAGTTATACCTCGTTCGCGTTGAGCCAACCTGTGCAGAACGGCAATACCGTCCGCGTTACAGTCAAGAACACCGGCTCGCGTCCCGGTAAAGAGGTCGTACAACTCTATATAGCACCTGTCAAATCACAAGTGGCACGACCTGTCAAGGAACTCAAAGCCTTCCAAAAAGTGGCGCTCCAACCCGGTGAAGAGAAAGTGCTCACTTTCGCCCTCACCGACGATATGTTCCGCTACTTTGATGCCGATGCCCATCAGTGGGTCACCGACCCCGCACCCTGCCAAATCAGGATCGGTACCTCCTCAGCCAACACCCAAATAGCCAAATGAGAAAATGAGAAAATATATAAATATCTTTATATTCTTCCTTTTGGTAGCCGGATACGAGATCATGGAATCTATCATCCTCCAAGCGCTCTCTTTATAAATCACATCGCTACAAATGGAAATCGTTGATTTGTTGGAATATAGCGAACGGGCACAACTCAGGGAGTGGTTCGAGCGGAATGCGGCTTCGCAAAAGTGCTGCTGGGTTGCTATGTATCGCAGCAAGACGAAACCAGAAGGCCTGTGCTTGCCGTATCTCGATGTGGTGGAAGAGGCGCTCTGTTTTGGCTGGATCGACTCGACGCTCAAACGTCTGCCGGACGATCGCGGATATCGAAGGAGCGGAGAATATACAAAAGCCTCATCTGCTCGAAGCGATCTCCTATCGCTCCCTCGATAGAAGCAACTGGGCAGGATAACCAAAAAGCGTCCCGATTACTGAGGTGACCCCAAAAAGTTGGACGGATTATTAAATCTATTTGACTTGATTTTGAAAGTGAGTTCGGTATTGTACCGGGCTCATTTTCAA
>OCTX012287819.1_pt1 | contig 22748 bp, 23 predicted proteins | sample 1539691 | NCBI WGS metagenome assembly OCTX01 (sample SAMN02144231, study PRJEB22623) | gut metagenome | biome: sheep rumen | host: Ovis aries | place: New Zealand
CGGACATACTGTACTTCCCGGGAAACGCGAGTTGCAACCATCACGTGCGGCTATGCAGACGGATACCATCGCCTTGCGGGGAAAAAGGCAGAAGTACTGATTCACGGAAAACGTGCGAAGATTATCGGAAGAATCTGCATGGATCAGATGATGGCTGATGTAACCGGGATTCCGGAAGCTGCTCCGGAAGACGAGGTAGTCCTGATCGGACAGGATGGCTCGGAAGTCATCACTGCAGAAGATATCGCAGCATGGAGCGATACGATCAGCTACGAGATTCTTCTGAGCGTCGGAAGCCGTGTTGAGCGTGTATATGAAAACCAAAAGAGGGAGAGATCATCCGATGAAAGATAACAGGAAAACAGCTGGCGCAGCAAAACCCTATACGACAGGGTCTCCAACGGACGAGAACACGATTCGGAACTCGCTTGTTTTTTTCGGTGTCCTGGTACTGGCTGGCTTTATGTGCTTTATTGTATGCTCTATGACATCCTTTAAATCCGTTATTCTGAGGGTTCTGGTCAACGTAATCATAGAAGCTCTCATACTTGTCATTTTTTATGCAAAAGGAGCAGAATACGGAACGGATGGAGTCTCTCGGGGAGAAATACTGTATCAGCACATTCAGAAAGGGCAGGAGGTTTCCGCTGGAGAAAAAAGCGTTCCTTTCCATCCGCTGAAAGGATTTGTTGTCGGCGCACTGGGGACACTGATTCCTCTGATCCTGGCCGTAATCCTGGCTTTCAGCGCTGAAAGACAGATGACGAATGCAGGCGTTCTTCCATCCTGGATGGAGACCTATCTGAGACGCTCTGAAATCGGAGATGCATTGGCAGGGTATACTCAGAGTATTCCGATCAATGCTACAGATATCGTCAGAATTATTGTCAGAATTATGATGATGCCGCTGGTTACGATGGCCGGAGCAGAGAATCGGGATCTGCTGCTTATCCTGGAAAGAATCAGTCCGCTGATAGTACTTTTTCCTGCTGCCAGCTATGGGATCGGCTATCTGACAGGACCGTCAAAACGCAGAACGATCCATAAGGAAATTGCAGATAACAACCGAAAAAGAATCTCCAGGGAAAGAAGAGCGAGAAAGGCGCGCAGGAATCCCGTCGCCAGGACTCCAGAACAGTTAAACTGATTCGCTATTGAACGGGAGTGGCTTACAGCAATGCGAATTATTGCAGGCAAGATGCGAAGCCGACGGATTGAGGCGCCCGAAGGGAAGGAAACACGTCCTACACTTGACAGAGTCCGTGAAAACCTGTTTAATATCCTTCAGACAAGGATTGAGTCAGCGGCTGTACTGGATCTGTTTGCCGGAAGCGGCTCATTGAGCTTTGAGGCAATCAGCCGCGGTGCGGACAGAGCTGTTTTATGTGATGCAGACCGGAATGCAAACCGGGTTGAACACCGGAATGCAGAACTTCTCGGGTGCTCAGAACAAGTTGAGATCTACTGCTGTGACTGGAGATCTGCTGTTCGTAAACTGAAAAGCCGAAACTGTATGTTTGATCTGGTTTTTCTGGATCCGCCCTATCGAATGACAGACCTGCGGGATGTTTTTGATGAGCTGGAAACCCTGATCAGGGACGACGGCCTGGTGATTGTTGAACATGAAGCGAAGCAGAAGGTTCTGTTCGGGGATGGTTTTGTGAAAACGGATGAACGAAAATGGGGGTTTTGCGGAATATCTTTTCTGAGAAAGCGAACGGACGGAGACTGCGAACGCCAGGAGGAGAGCAAATGAGTGCCTGCATATTTCCAGGGTCCTTTGATCCGATTACATGCGGACATATGAACCTGATAGAACGGGCGGCCGTTATGTTTGATCATGTGACAGTGACCGTCATGGTAAACCGGTCGAAAAACGGGATCATTCCTTACGAGGAGAGGGTGCGCCTGATTCGAAAAGCCTGTGAAGGATTTGCCAATGTGAAAGCAGAGCTATGGGAAGGGCTGCTTGCCGATTACATGCGGCAGCATCCTGGGAGTATCGTGATCCGGGGCGTTCGCAATTCAGGTGATTTTGAGAAGGAACTGGCAGCAGCTGATATGAACCGCCGCCTGTACAACTCGATGGAAACGCTTCTGATACCGGCCCTCCCGGAATGGGCAAACCTTTCATCTTCAGCTGTTCGGGAGGTTGCTTCCTTTGGAGGAAGTATAAGCGGCATGGTTCCCGCGTGTATCCTTGAAACAGTAAAAAAATGGCTGATTCCTGAGAAGAACAAGGAAGGAATAAAGGAGGACCGTTCTTATGGCAAATGAAGTCAACAATGCCAAACTTTGCCTCGATGCTGTCCAAGCGCTCGAGGAGCAGCTCCGAGGGGCCCGGAAGACGCTTATCAACAGTGAAACCTGCATTGTGAACCGGGCTATCATGACAGCACAGCTTGAATACCTGAGGGATAATCTTCCGAAAACGGTGGAAGTTGCGGCAAAGATTGTAGCCGAAGAAGAAACCATTCGCAGCGAAACCGAACAGAAACGAAAAGAAATTCTGGAAGGCGCCGATGCACAGGCAAAGAGCCTGACGGAGGAATCGACCCAGAAAGCGCGCATGATGCTGGAGCAGGCGAACCGTGATTCCAATTCCATGCTGGAGAGGGCCAGCCAGGAAGCTACCGCATGCGTTGAGGCGGCGAAAGCAGAAGCTGCGCGGATTGTTCAGGATGCGGAGAAGAAGGCACAGGAACTGGTGGAGGAGGAAAACATCGTCCGCCGTGCCCGTGTGGAATGTGAAGAGCTTCGCGAGAACGCGAAAGCAGATGCAGCCAATCTGCACAAAAATACGTTGGATTACATAGATTCGCTACTTGCCGAAACGGACCGGAAAATGAGCGAACTGATTAACAACATCCGGCTGGAAAGAAATGAAATCCGCAATCACCGGTAGACCAGAGAACAAACGTTTGGTCAAATTGCACAAAACGAATGGGAAATGCTTGTGAAAACGGGCAATTCCCTTTTTCTTTACGGATGAATATAATTTGAGTAAATCAGATTTATTCTGTATTTTTAGAAGGAGGACAGGTTTATGGCAAGTGTATCTCTTCAGCACATCTACAAGGTTTATACCGGAAACGTGACCGCTGTGAGTGACTTCACACTGGACATTGAAGACAAGGAGTTTATCGTTCTGGTCGGGCCTTCCGGCTGCGGTAAATCCACGACCCTGCGCATGGTTGCCGGCCTGGAAGAAATTTCTGACGGCGAGCTGTATATCGGAGACAAGCTCGTGAACGACGTGGCTCCCAAGGATCGTGATATCGCCATGGTGTTCCAGAACTACGCTCTGTATCCGCATATGACCGTGTATGACAATATGGCATTCGGCCTGAAACTGCGCAAGACCCCCAAGGATGAAATCAAGCGCCGCGTGGAAGAAGCCGCCAAGATCCTTGATATCGCCCATCTTCTGAACCGGAAGCCGAAGGCTCTGTCCGGCGGTCAGCGTCAGCGTGTTGCTCTGGGCCGCGCTATCGTTCGTGAACCGAAAGTCTTCCTGTTCGACGAACCGCTGTCCAACCTGGATGCCAAGCTGCGTGTTGCCATGCGTACCGAGATTACGAAGCTCCATCAGCGCCTGCAGACAACCTTCATCTATGTTACTCACGACCAGACTGAAGCTATGACCATGGCCAGCCGAATCGTTGTTATGAAGGACGGCGTTGTACAGCAGGTGGACACCCCCCAGAACCTGTACGATTATCCGGCCAATGAATTCGTCGCCGGCTTCATCGGGAGCCCCCAGATGAACTTCTTCAATGTCAAACTGGAGCGCGAGGGCCAGGATGTTGTTGCAATTTTCGGTGACAATAAGATTGTTATTCCGGAGAAGAAGATCGCTAAGTTTGTGGATGAAAGCTATATCGGCAAAGATGTTGTGATGGGCATTCGTCCCGAAAACATTTCCGATGATGAAGCGAATCTGGCTACATATTCCACTGCCACGATCGATGTGGATGTTGAAGTGACCGAACTGATGGGCTCTGAAACCTACCTGTACCTGAGCACCACCGGCAAGGACGGCAACATCATTGCCCGCGTGGATCCCCGCACTACCAGCAGAGCCGGCAACAAGATCCGGGTTGCATTTGACACAAACCATCTCCATTTCTTCGACAAAGAAACGGAAAAGACCATCCTGAACAAGTAATCCAGCGAAACAATAAGGCTCCGGATTGTTATCCGGGGTCTTTTTAATTTTCAAACTGGAATCCTTATTATGTCCGATGCTGGTTTATACCATATATAACCGGATATCATTTTTTCGGATTTTCATCAGATGTGTCCGTTTGATCAGGATTCAACTGAGAACGGCATATTTTCATATTCGGTATTTTCGCCAGCTCCTCCAGGGTATCCGGTGCGTGATGATACCCATCCATAAAACCGGAACCGGCCCGAATCCGGTTGTATGTGCTGCCGGAAACCTGGATGAACAGGACTTTATCCTCTGAAACGGAATAGACGACAGCGCTGTGGCGGTACTGTTTGCCATTTGCGGTGAAATCTGTCCGCAGAATATCGCCGACTCTTAATCCGTCGGATGCTTCCAGATTATAATAGAAATTCCAGTTGCGATGCGGATTGTATTCACCGGACAGAAGATATCCGATGAACTGCGCAAATCCGAAACATTCACCGTATCCGCCGATTCCGGGGGTTTCGGAAAAGACTTTATTGGCCATCCATCTGCATCCGTATATGCCAGGTATGTATCCTGTCCGATGCATCAAATTGACTGCAGTATCCGTCCATCCGGGAGCATTTTCCTGACCATGAAAGCTTTGGGTAATATTTGGAGCAGTTGTCCAGTACCATCCGTCCGACAGCTCATATTCGATCATGATTTTGTCCAGGTTTTCTGTAGTAAATACTCCCTGGAAACGATTGTCTGAAAACTCAAATTCCGAAAGGGAAACGGCAGAGATCATGACGGAGAAGAAAAGAAAAAAAACAAACAACCTTGTATGAATTCTCATTCCGGGGATCCTTTCCGATCTTTCATTTCGCTGACATTATAATTCATAAGAATATAAAAACACAAGAATCACTTTATTGTGGAAAACGGCTACGGAGAAAACCATCCCTCAAAAACTTGACGAAGTTCCTTGAGTTGACTATTATTGTAAAGAGTCAGAGAGGGGGATGTTTCCGGTGAGTACACAATCATTCCGGATTGAAATCCGGCCATTCTCCGATTCTGATCCCAAAATCCGGGAACAAATTGGCAGCGGAGACCATTGGATGGTCCGGGAAAATGGATATGCCTACCTGCGGATCGGTGAGTCGGTTTATTCATGTGAGGATTGTCCGGAAGCAATCAATCTGCTGGAGACTTTCAGCCTGGGCTGTATGGCTGACCATAGGATTAATTCGGAGGAAAGAGCCTGGCTGGCACTCCTGAAAGGATCTGCAGATCCGCTTCGGGTGGCTCAGAAATACGGGATTCAGAATCATGGAGCACGGAGTGTGATTCTGCTCAGGCCGGTGCAGCCGTGTTCTTATTCCGATCTTCGGGACAGTATACCCCTGGAAGATTCGGACCGAATCATCCCGTTTGAAAACGGAGATACCGTTCTTGTACTGAGCATGAAAAAAAGAACGCCGGAGGAAGTATTTGAATTTGCCAGCGCATCCACGGAAACCATGGAAAGCGAGGCCGGAATCTCCTGTTATGCCGGAATCGGGAAAATGGCGGAAACTATTAACAGATTATCTTCGGCATACAGGGAAGCAGAGGCTGCCATAGAAATCGGGAAGCGGCATAAATTGCCTGGCAATGTTTTTGATTATGAGCGGTTAACCCTGGAAAGACTGGCGGATCTGATTCCTGAAGAGACAGCAAGACGTTTCAGGAAAGAAATACTGACCGAAGAGGCGTCAACTGTTCTGAACGGTGAAATGCTGGAAACGATCCGCGTGTTTTTACGGAATGATTTGAATCTTTCCACTACAGCCAGAGAAATGTTTGTTCACAGAAACACGCTTTTATACCGGATGGAAAAAATCCGGAAGGCGACGGGATTGGACCTTCGGAAATTCGAAGATGCTGCGGTCTTCAGGATCCTGATGAGTCTTGGAGAACCGAATGAATAATCATGGATTAAACGGAGGAAGGAAACGATGAAAAAAGTACTTCTGGCAGTCAGCCTTTTGACTGCTCTGTGCCTTCTCAGCAGCTGCATGATGATTTCCGGCTCAGGGCTGGAGTCCATGTTCGGATCTTCATCGGCTGATTCGCAGCCGCTGGCCCTGGGAAAACAGACGGATGACGGCGATACTGTTACGATCAGCAGGGAAGAGTATCTGAATTACCAGCGTCTGCAGAAGTTTTCAGAACTCGCGGATTTGTATGAAGACGCAGAAAAATATTTTTTCCGCGAACCGGATACGGAAAAAATGATGGAATACGCCGCAAAGGGCTTGCTGGCGGGGCTGGATGATCCGTACACCTTCTACTATTCTCCGGAAGAATTCCAGAAAATGCTTGAGGATGATGAAGGGAGATATGTGGGCATCGGTGTGATGATCCTCAGCGATGTCAATGAAGATACTTGCGTCATTTCACGGGTATTCAAAGGCGGACCTGCGGAAGAGGCAGGGGTTATGCGCGGGGACATTCTCTATCGGGTCGGTGAAGATCTTTATGTCACACCGGAAAATGTGAATGAAGCTGTCAATATTATGCGCGGTGAACCAGGCACTTCCGTGGATGTGACATTTATGCGGGACGGGGAGGAAATCACATTCAATATTGTCCGCAGGGAAATTCAGGTAAACCAGGTAGAGAGTACCATGCTTGAACCCGGAATCGGATATATTGCACTTTATGAATTTGCAGGCGAGGCTGACAAGGAGTTTGAAAGCGCCCTGGATGAACTGACAGAACAGGGAATTGATGGCCTGATCATTGACCTGCGTGACAATTCCGGCGGATGGGTCCTTCAGGCGCAGACGATCGGAGACCTGTTCATGGATGCGGGGGATCTGTGTTATCTGGTATACAGGGATGGCTCGGAGGAGCATCTTTACAGGACCCGGGATGGTAAAACAGACGTAAAGCTTGTTGTCCTGGTCAATGAAATGAGTGCCAGTTCATCCGAGATCCTGACCGGTGCACTGCGGGACAGCGCTGATGCAACGGTTGTCGGAACGCAGACTTTCGGAAAGGGGATCGTCCAGAGCGTACTTCAGAGCGGCGATCAGGGTGCCGGATTTCAGATTACAGTTGCTGAATATTTTTCTCCGAAAGGCAACAAGGTCCATGAGGTCGGCATTGAACCGGACGTTATTGTGGAACGCCCGGAGGGAGACAAAGGAAATTATGATTTCGCAGATGTCGAAAAGGATGTTCAGCTGCGGACTGCCCTTGAAGTCATGCGGGAGAAGTTGAAATAAAACCGACCAGGTGATATAATACATGTGTCCGGATTCAACGCCAGGCCAAATGGGTGAGGCTGAGAAAAGGACAATGATCACCCGATTGAGCGCCGAGAGCGATCAAAGCGCAAGATGGGAAGGGGGAATATATATGAAGATATTTTCAGGCACGGGATAAACTTGCATTCCCGTGCTTTTTTCTGCACAGATTATTTTGAAACGGGGGAAATCCATTCTTGAATGCTGAAAAACGTCTTGGATTTATCGGGATTGTGGTAGACTGCAAAGATCATATCGAAGAGGTCAATCGGATCCTTACCAGATACGGCAGTATCATCCGGGGAAGGATCGGTATTCCAAACCATGAGGATGATTCAGCGGTCATCGGCCTGATTGTCGAAGGAACGAACAATGAGATTGGTGCACTGACAGGAAAACTGGGAAATATTCCGGGTATTATTGTGAAAAGCGCACTTTCTCCAACTGAAAGAAAAACAAAGAAAGAAGGTTCTTTATAATGAAAAAAACAATTGCTGTTCTGTTCACACTCCTGATGATTCTGGCGTGTTTCCAGGTTTTTGCGGAAAGCGCGTACCATATGGTTGTTCCGGGCGGAGCACCTGCATTTGCGGTATCGGGTGTTTATGCGGATGAACCGGATGCGGTTCAGACCATTGGTGCTGATACAATAGCGGAAGCCTTTGGCAGTGGGGAAGCAGACTTTATTATTGCTCCGATTAATGCCGGTGCAAAGCTGTTTAAGCTTGGTAAATCCTCTTACCGGCTGGCTGCTGTCGTAACGTGGGGTAACCTTGTATTTGCCTCAAAACTTCCGGATTTCACTCCGGATATGATCAATGGCAGAAGACTTGTCCTCTTTGGTGAGAACACTATCAATGCTTCCATTGCACAATATGTACTTTCCCAGAAGGGAATTGAACCTTCCGAAATTGAGTTCCTCGCCGGCGCTGCTGAGACCCAGGCGGAGCTTCTGAGCGGAAATGATCCGGAAGTTGTGGTCATGACAGCTGAACCTGCTATTACCGGGGCCAGGATCAATGACGAAACCATTACTTCTTTTTCAGTGAATGAATTATATAAGGAAATAACCGGTTTTGACGGATTCACACAGGCCGGACTTTTCATCAGGGAAAAAACGATACAGGAAAGCCCCGAACTGGTTGAGAAAGGCCTGGCAGCGATTCAGGCATCTGTGGCATTATGCGAAAACGATCCTGAAACTGCAGCCAAAAATGCTGTGGCAATGGAAGTTGTCAAAGCAGAAAAAGTTGCGCTGATGGCTTTGCCTGGCTGCAATATCCGGTATATGAGTGCGAAGGACGCGAAGGAACAGATTGAAACGACCGCACAAATTGATTTGTCTCAGTTTGGCGGCGAGCTGCCTGCAGATGAATTCTACTATGAGGCGGAATAAGAAAAAGGGAACTACAGCTGCCTTCTGTTTTGGGATTGTCCTGATGGGGATTATCTTTGAAACCGGAGGTCTGCTGAAGGGAAACCGAGTTGTATTTCCGGGCCTGCCTGAGATCGGACAGGCCCTGGTTCATCTTCTGAGTGAAGAGGCAACCTATCTGAAAATAGCAACCACACTCCTTCATGTAATTGAAGCTCTTGTAATTTCAGCGGTTATCGGTATTGCAGTCGGTCTGGCTGAGGGAGCGGATCATCGGATATATGCTTTTTTCAGACCTTTCATGGTGCTGATTCGTTCTTTACCGATGATTGTTCTGGTCATTCTGGTTATGTCCATGATTTCATATCGTTCAGTACCGGTTGTTGCAGGAAGCGTGATATTGATCCCTCTGTTCAGTGAAGCGGTATACGAAGGAAGCCGGGCGCTGGATCCGGAACTGATTGATGTATACAGGATGAACAGCGGATTTAACCTGAGGGTTGCTTTTCATGTATATCTGCCCTTGATTTCGGGTTATCTGAAACAGGCATTTGTCAATGCTGCCGGAAACGGAATCAAAGTTGCAGTATCAGCTGAATATCTGGTTCAAACGAAAAATTCTCTCGGGAAAGCTGTATATTCAAGTGGATATTTCAGCGAATATGCTGAAATTTATGCGTATGCTTTGATTATGATTTTTCTTGTGCTGATGATTACGGAACTGCCCGGCAGACTGGTTAAACTGAAAACACAGCCGTAAAATCTGCTGGAAAGCAGGCCTTCAGCGTCACAGAAACAATCAGCCTCCAACAGAATAACCCCGGGGGCGAATAAATTCTCCGACCGTGCATGAAAAAAACCTGTAAAGATTTGCATATTCAAGTGGAAGAGGGTATAATAAGGCCTGCAGCGGGAAAATCCCGCATACTTTATGGAGGACTGCGGATGTATAAACTTTTGCTCGTCTCCGATCGGGAAGATGTGCTGAATGCCTTTGATCAGATTCAGAACTGGGAAAGACAGGGATTCAAGCCCCCGCATATCCGGCATGATTTTGAAGGAACAAAAGACAGTCTGGCAAAGCATCACGCAGATGGAATATCCATTGCTGTCGCTCCGGAAGAAGAAAAAAAGATACTTGCATACCTTCAGGAGTTCTTTCCGAATGTTCCCATCTTTCAGGCAGGAACAACAAAAGAAGAGGTTTTGCGCTACCTGAATGAACTGAATATTCTGCTGAACAGGATTCATGCGGATTTTTCCAATGACCGGATACGGGAAATTGATATGCTTCAGGAATGCCGGCATGAATTCTTCCGGAAACTGATGACCGGAAGGGTCGGCCAGAAAGCTGACCTGCTTCGTAACATGCGGTTGCTTCGAAGCCGAATGGATCCAGACCGGACATGCATGCTGATGGAGCTTGAACAACCGGCCGGAACTGAACAGGACAAACTGGAGGGACGCTGGCACTACGGAGCGGACCGGCTTGAACTGGCGCTGCGGAATTCATTCGGAGGCGATGTTGAGGGGGTACACATTCTGCCGACGGTTCATACAGATGGGCGGATTCTTGTATTGTGCTGCTCCCTGTATGGGGTGGAAAGTTCTGTGAACACTCAGGATGGCATGACTGCCCTGCTGACAACACGCATTGCAGACGGAATCGCACACCTCAAGGAATACTTTGGGCTGGAGCTTCATATTACCGGAATGAAGGTTTTACCGTCGCTTTATGAATTGTGCGGCGACGTGAAAGAATAAAAGAAACAAAGGAGGACTACGAAATGGGTATTCTCAACATGATTAAGGGACAGCTGATTGATGTCATCGAGTGGACAGACAGCTCCAGCACGACCATGGTGCACAAATATGACATGAATGGAAAAGAAATCATGATGGGTGCCCAGCTGACTGTTCGCGAGAGCCAGGTAGCAATTTTCGTGAACGAAGGACAGCTGGCAGACATTTTTGAGCCCGGACGCTACGAACTGCAGACCAGCAATATGCCGATTCTGACAGCGCTCAAGAGTTGGAAATACGGATTCAACAGCCCCTTTAAAGCGGATGTATATTTTATTAACACAAAACAATTCCTGGATATGAAATGGGGAACCAGCAATCCGGTTATGATGCGTGATGCTGAATTTGGCATGATCCGCTTGCGTGCTTTCGGCATTTACAGCTTTAAGGTTTCCGATGCCGCAACGTTCCTGAAAGAGGTTTTCGGAACCTCCGCTTTGTTTACTGTGGACGGTGTGGAAGGACAGATCAAGCGGACCCTGGTCAGCGGACTGAGCGATGCGATTGCAGAAAGCAAGATTCCCGCGCTGGATCTGGCGGCCAACTATGATGAAATTGCCAATTATGCCATACAGTCCATCAATCCCAAACTGGCTTCACTGGGACTGACGCTGTGCAGCTTCGTCATTGAGAACATTTCCCTTCCCGAGGAAGTCGAGAAATCCATGGATAAGCGCACTTCCATGGGTGTCCTTGGAAATCTTGATCAGTATGCCAAATATCAGGCTGCTGAAGCCATGCGGGAAGCTGCTAACAATGACGGCAGCGGAATGGCTGGTATGGGCGTAGGCATGGGAGCCGGTGCCGCGATGGGTCAGATGTTTGCACAGTCGCTTGGAAATAATGCTGCTCCTGCTGCTCCTGCTCAGGCTGGTATTACCTGTTCTGCATGCGGTGCGAAAATTCCGGCAGGTTCCAAGTTCTGCCCCGAATGCGGCGCAAAACAGAACGCCTCTGCATTCTGCACCAGCTGTGGAAAGGAAATACCTGCCGGGACTAAATTCTGTCCGGAATGCGGTGCAAAACAGTAATAGATTCATATTTTCATAACAAGAACGGCGGAGCATGATCAAGCTCCGCCGTTCTGTTCGCATCGTGCGAAAATCAACCGATCAGATTTCAGAATAAAGGATATCCTGATCGATGGCATATTCCTTCGCATAAGAATCAGGATAAACAAAGAGCATCAGATGACGGCACTCTGCAAAGGCATCCGGTTCAATGAAGTTTACATTCTTTGGGAGTTGAAGGGAAATCAGGTTTTCACAATTAACAAAAGCTTCTGAACCGATCTCTTCCAAAGAATCAGGCAGGTTTACACAATTCAGGTTTTCACAACGGGAAAACAGCATGGGCGGAAGAGATTTCAATCCTGACGGGAAGTTGACTGTTTCCAGTGCCGCACAGGATCCGAAAGCATGAGGCCCGAGTACTTTTAAGGAATCGGGCAATGTGATTTCTTCCAGAGACCGGCACCCTTCAAAAGCGGATTCGCCGATATCTACGATTCCTTCAGGCAAAATGATGGATTTCAGGTTGCTGCAGCCACTGAATGCACAGGAAGCAATGAAACGGACTGAATCAGGTATGCTGATTCTCGTCAGGGAAGCACATGCATAGAATACTGAATAATCAATGGAGGTTAATCCCTTTGGCAGCCTGACCGAATGTAAAGAGGAACACCCATGGAATGCATTTGGCGAGATTCTTGTAATACTGTCAGGGAGGGTGATGGAAGAAAGATTGCGGCATCCGTAAAAAGCTTTCTGTTCAAGGGCGTGAACGGAATCGGGAAGCACGACCGTTTCGAGATGAATACGATTGGCAAAAGCTTCCTCATCAATAATCTGTACATTGTCCGGTACAGTATATTCCTTATTCCGTTTTCCATAGGGATAGTAAACCAGACGTTTCTCTTTTTTGTTAATCAGCACTCCGTCATCCGACATGAAAACCGGATGGTCCGATGAGATCTCGAGGGAGGAAAGAGAAGTACAACCGGAAAAGGCACCGCTGCCGATCTTCTGCAGACGATCAGGAATATTAATGCTGGTTAATGCATCACAGGAGGCAAATGCGTTTTCACCCAGTTCTGAAAGTTTTTTAGGGAGTGTAATAAATCGAAGGTTTCCGCATTCGGCGAAGGCTTCCGGCCCGATCAGCTGGAGGGAATCCGGCAGGGAAACGGTGGAAAGACTGGAACAGGATTGAAAAGTGGAATAGTTGATTCTTTTTACTGCCGGGGGAATGGAAATGCTTTTAAGAGAGGAACATCCGATAAAGCACCATTCTCCGATGGTTTTGATGGTTTGGGGGAGTGAAACAGTTACAAGCGAATCACACCAGGAAAACGCTGCCTCTCCCAAGGACGTCACAGTGTCGGGAATGACGACAGACCGAATGGAGGAAAGCCATGAAAATGCGTTATCAGCGATTGCTGTTACAGGCTTTCCATCATAGGTGTCCGGGATGACAATATGAACATCTTTCCCTTCATAGCTGTCGAGTTGGATACTCCCGTCTCTTCGGAGAGAAAACAGAAAATCTTCCATAATGGAACTCCTTTGATTATGTTACAAATCGGATGCGTAAAAACCGATCAGGATAACATGGCAGCACCGATAATACCGGCCTCGGGTCCAAGCACAGCAAGTTTGATTTCCGGTTTCGGCTGATCTCCGTACAGAATGTATTTTGAATATTCCCGGTGCAGGGGCTCCAGCAGGAAGTCACCGGCTTTGCTGACACCTCCACCGAGAACAATGACCTCAGGATCCAGGAAATTGACCACGTTTGCTATTGCCTGAGCCAGCTGTTTGATAAAACGTGAATAAACCTCTGAAGCTACCGGATCGGATTCACGCGCTGCATCAATCACGGTTCTCGCATCAATCCGGGAAATGTCATTATCAGCCTTTTTCATCATAAGCGTATCAGGATTCAGGGCAATTGCTTCGCGGGCCATGCGAATCAGAGCTGTGGCAGAACAATAGCGCTCGAGGCAGCCATGATTCCCGCATGTGCAGGGAACTCCATCCATAGACAGGATAACATGGCCGAGTTCGGCTCCGATCCCATGGAAACCATTCCATATTTTGCCATTCAGAATGATGCCGCTGCCGATTCCTGTTCCGATGGTAATGAAAACACTGGAGGAAGTTCCCGCAGAGATACCGGCAACACTTTCAGCCAATGCCGCAACATTCGCGTCATTATCGATGAACACCGGTACGTTCAGATGCTTCAGAAATTCTTCACGGAAGGGAACGTGAAACCATCCCATATTTGTGCATTTGATGATTTCACCGGTTTTTTTATGGGCGATACCGGGGATACCGACACCGACACTTTCAATCTGTTCCGGACCGGCACCCGCGGATGCGGCGGTTGCTGTCACGCACTCGGCAATCCTGGCAACCTGATCCGAAAAGGGTATATCAGTCAGCGTTGGAATTGATTTTTCAGCAAGTATTTTCCGATGATGATTAAGAGCTCCTACCTGGATACCGGTTCCTCCTACGTCGATGCCGATACGAATCATGATATTAACCTCCTGTTTTTTATTCCTGGAAAGCAGCAATCAGTTCACGGGCAGCATTGAATCCAGTACGTTTCAGGCTCAGATTGCGAGAAGCGACTTCTACGATGATAGCCAGGTTTCTGCCTGGTTTAATCGGGACAGTCTGACATGGAACGGAGACGCCGAGAATTTCAACGGTATGATCTTCCAAACCAATACGATCCATGGGTTCGTTTTCTTCTGTGGCAGCAAGCTCCATAATCAGATCGATAGATTTGCTGAATAAAACAGCTCCGATTCCAAACATTGCCTGAACATCGATGACACCAATGCCCCTGATTTCCATAAGATGACGTACTCTTTCCGGACATGTTCCGATCAGGCGCTCATCCGATATACGGCAGATATCCACAATATCATCCGCAACAAGCTGGTGCCCTCGCTTGATTAACTCCAGAGCAGCCTCACTTTTCCCTACGCCGCTTTTACCGGTCAGTAAAACTCCGACGCCATAGACATCCAGCAAGACACCATGACGCATTACATGTGGCGCCAGACAGCGGTTCAGGTAATGGATTGCCGTAACAGTAAACTTGCTGGTGACAGCTGAACTTCGAAAAACAAAAATCTGATGTTGCTCAGCCAGTTCAAGCAATTCCTTCGGGGGAATCATATTCCGGCAGATAATAATGCAGGGAATATTATATGAAAAGTACTTTTCCAGGATGCTGTATCTTTTGTCAGGGGATTGCTTTTCCAGGTAACTCATCTCAACCTTACCGATGACCTGGGGGCGTTCAAAGGCAAAATACTCGTAGAATCCGCAAAACTGCATGCCCGGACGGTTAAGATCCGGAGTACGGAAATCCCAGGTGTCATGGGCAGAGGAGACAAGGCATTCAAGTTTCAGCGCCTCCTGAAACTCTTTGGCTGTAATCAAATCGAACAATCCTCCTTCAGGACATTAGCGGCAAGATAACGTGCGACACCGTCTTCCATATTGGATGCGCAGGTTTCATCACAAAATGAAAGTACCTCCGGGCGGGCATTGGCAACTGCGACCGGACAGCCACATGCTTCCAGCATGGAAAGATCATTCAGACTGTCACCGAATGCGGCAATTTCCCTGAGGGAAATACCAAGCATTGATGCGGATTTCTCCAGGGCAATTCCTTTAGTGGCATGAAGCGGATTGAACTCCAGGAAATATGCTTTGGAACAGGTAACAGACGCACGGCCCTGAAAAAGCTTTCTGGCAGCGGTAAGCATCCGGGCGATTTTATCCTCTTCAGCCATCATGAGTATTTTGGTACGGGGTTCGCGGATATAGGATTCAAGATCGCCGACGTATTCTCCCGGAAGCATGGAAGCGGAGGCATATCGGTCGGCATATTCAGAATATTCATTAAAGAAAAACCGGTCATCTGAATAGGTCTGAGCATAACAACGGTAATGATTTCCAAAGGCTGCGATTTCCCTGCAGAGGTCAACGGATAATTCTTCACGGTACAGGATCTGATCTGTTGCCGGATTCCAGATCTGCGCCCCGTTACACGCGATACAAAGGGAGGCGCATCCCAGCCGATCCACAAAAGGTTTCATGCTCATTCGGGTACGGCCGCTTGCAGGGATCAGAAAAAATCCGGATGCATGAAGACGCCTGAATACATCGACCGTATATGCGGAAATGGAAAGATCATCCCGCAGAAGCGTGTCATCCAGATCAAAAGCAGCGGCTTTCAGCAGCGTCATGCCTTCAGCCCTTCCACAGCCGCCTTCTGTGCAGGAATGCAGCGTATAAACTGTTCCATATACTGGTCAAATCCTTTTTCATCTTCAGGATCCGGAGCGACGGTCAGCTTCTTCATGCCGGCAAATACGTTGTTCTGAAGATAATCCTCCAGGGATTCCCCTTCGCTGTGGCAAAGCGCATATTCTGCCAGCAGCGCGATTCCCCAGGCTCCGCCTTCTCCGGCGGTTTCCATCACTGTTACCGGGGCGTGAATCGCAGCAGCGAGCAGATTCTGTGCAACGCCCTCCGTTTTGAAAAGGCCGCCATGCCCGAAGACTTCATCGATAGCAACATTTTCATGTTTCATGATTTCCATACCGGCCTTCAAGGTTTCAAGGCTGGCATAAATCTGTACACGCATAAAATTAGCCATGTTCATTCGGGCATCAGGGGTCCGGATCAGCATCGGGCGTCCTTCAGAAAGACCGGTAACAGGTTCTCCTGCAAAGTAATTGAAACTGACAAGACCGCCGCCGTCTTTTTCACCCTCCATGGATTTTTTGAAAAGGCGGGAATATACTTCACCGGAAGAGGTTTCAAAGCCCATGATTTCAGCAAATTCCCGGAAAAGAGAAACCCAGGCGTTGATGTCGGATGTACAGCTGTTGCAATGAACCATAGCGACCTGCTTGCCAACAGGTGTTGTGACGATATCTATTTCCGGATATACACGGGACATGGGTTTTTCCAGGACAATCATGCTGAAAATAGAAGTTCCTGCACTGACATTTCCGGTTTTTGCACGGATGCTGTTTGTTGCAGCCATACCGGTTCCCGCATCGCCTTCAGGCGGGCAGAGGAGGCAGCCTGGTTCCAGGTCGCCATCGGGATCCAGAAGACGTGCCCCGTCCGGAGTAAGATGCCCTGCATCAGCTCCGGCTGTCATTACGGTAGGAAGGATTTCTTTCAGATTCCAGGGGTATTTCTTCGGCGATATCAGCTGGTCAAAGGCACGGATCATTTCAGCATCGTAATCACAGGTATCCGAATCGATGGGCATCATTCCGCTGGCATCGCCTACACCTAATACCTTTTTGCCGGTTAACAGATAATGAATCCAGCCGGCGAGTGTTGTCAGAAAGCGGATATCTGCGACATGCGGCTCTTCATTCAGTATGGCCTGATAAAGATGGCTGAGGCTCCAGCGCTGAGGCATATTGAATGAAAACAGATTTGTCAGCTTTTCTGCAGCTTCACCTGTGATCGTGTTGCGCCATGTCCGGAAAGGAACAAGAAGTTTCATATCGGCGCTGAAGGGAAGGTATCCATGCATCATGGCGCTGATTCCCAATGCCCCGATTTTTTTCAGAGGAATGCCGTATTCCTTTTTGACATTTTGCTTCAAGTCAGCATAACTTTTCTGAAGACCAGTCAGGATAGCTTCCTCACTGTAGGTCCAAATGCCATCCTGATAGTCATTTTCCCATTCATGACTGCCGGCAGCGAGCACGTGATGATCCTTATCAATGAGAACACTTTTAATCCGGGTGGATCCGAATTCAATGCCCAGAATTGCATTGCCTTCCAAAATCTGATTTCTGTTCATGAAGCGACCTCCTGATGATATATATGAAAAATCTCTTCTATTTAATTTATCACAAGGATTACCCCACTGTAAACCACCAATTTGCCTGACCGGGGAGGATTTATTTAACGTATCTGCGGGTGGGCTTTGGCGTTTTCAGCCGATGTGAGTGTTTCCGTTTCCGGACAAACACGATCAGGAAAACCAGACCGGCCAGAATCAGTACGGGGGTGGCGAAAATCATCAGCAGCTCAAAGGAAAACGGAGGAAAAGGATTTGGATCGGCCTCTGTTTCAAGAACGATCTCTTCCAGTGTCTTCGGCGCATTTTCACGTCTTGCAACGGAGCGGGACGCGGTGAGCAGATAGACGACAGGATCTCCGTACGTTGGGAAATAAGTCATCGTTCCAATGGTTTCACCGGCGGAAACAGGGGCCGTAAAGTCTCTGGTATACTGTATCATAACGATGTTTTTCAGATTGGAGGCCATTCGTTTCACTTCTGCGGATGTGGTGGTGATTCGGGGAGAAACGGCAGAAGGATCCTGCAACTGGCATGTGAGAAGAATCTTGCCGCGGTTCGGATCTGATGTTGAGTAATTGTTTGTTTCAATGGTAATCGGATTCATCTGGTACAGATCCATCGGAGTAACGCTGACATACTGACTGAAACCATAATCCATCAACTTGATTGTATCTGCCCAGCGTGCGCGCTTTCCGGTAAACATAACAATAGAAATCAAAAGCACGCCTTCCTTTTCGGCTGCACCTGCAAAGCAGTATCCGGATCTGGAATGTGAACCTGTTTTGATACCAACGGCATATGGATAGTAATATTTATTCGGGTTCTCATCCGATCCCTGAAGCATGTATTCTGACTTGGTGGTGATGGTTCTGGCACGCTGCATATTGGTTTTCGGGATCGTCCAGGAAACTGCTGAAGCGATTTCACGGAACTGATCGTTCTGCATTGCCTGCCGTGCAATGACAGACAAATCCCTGGCGGTGGAGTAATGCGAATCATCATGATAACCGTGTGGATTTGCGAAGTGAGTATTGATGCAGCCATACATTTCAGCGGTGGAATTCATCAGGTCGACAAAGGCAGGGATGGAGCCGGATACAGTCTCAGCAATGACATTTGCTCCGTCATTTCCCGAAAGAAGCATGGTGCCGTAAAGAACATCGATGAAGCGGATTTCCTCGCCTGCCTTAAGGTGCATGGATGATGAATCGGCAGGGATGGCGACAGCCGAATCGGAAACCGTGACGTATTCGTACAGATCATCCACCATCATGATTCCGAGAAGAACTGTCAGAATCTTGGTGGTGGAAGCGGGATAACGCACAGTGTCCGGATCTTTCTCAAAGATGACTTCTCCTGTGTCCGCAGAGACAAGGATGGCTGAAAGGGCATACAGCTGATCGGCGGTAAGCTCCTCGGGATGCTCCGGATCATATTTTTCCGCATTGGGTGAAAGGGTAGGCTCCGGAATCGTATCCGCCGTTTCCGCGGATTCTGAGAAGGAAAAGGAAAAAGAGAAGAAGAAAAAAAAGGCTGCGAAAAGTGTAAGCGCTCTTTTCATTCCGGTTCTCCTTTCCTGATTTTCATGTTTCCTGAGCCGATGGGTTTATCCGGCAGCAGGAGGTGTAAAGGCAGGCAGGACAGAGGAACCGGCCAGCTGGAAGAGGAGTATAACGATGCCGAGAACGGCAAGGTATACGGCAAATCTGGAAAGCGGGACCCGTGTAATAATCTTCATCATAAAACGCAGGGCGAGGAAGCCCGAGATTGCTGCGACAACAATGCCGACAGCGACCGGAACAATTTCGAAGGACGCGAAATCACCGGCTTCCAGCGCGTCTTTTCCTTCCATAATCAGGGAACCCAGAATGGCCGGGGCGCTCATCATGAAAGAGAATGAAGCGGCTTTTTTTCTGTCAAGCCCGGAAGCAACACCGCCAAGAATGGTTGAGCCGCTGCGTGATACTCCGGGGATCATGCCGATTCCCTGGAATATACCCATGATGACTGCCTGAAGCAAACCGATTTCCTTTCCGGGAGCGGAACGCCGCGCTGAAACAGCGTCACATACGAGAAGAAAGAAGGCTGTCAGCAGGAAAGAAACCCCAAGGAACCAGCCGCTGTCGAAGACAGCGAAGCCTTTTATATCATCATTTACTTTGAAAATCATCCCGGCAGCAAGGTAGATCAGAAGGGTCGGCACAGAAGCAACGAAAAGGTGAAGCAACGTTTTATTCCGGACCGGATGGCGAAGCATATCCATCCAATCCTTCCAGAAAACAAGTATGAGAGGGATCAGCGTACCGACATGAAGCAGAATATCAAAAACCTTGAACGAGGAAGCCTGATCGTTCAGGCCGAACAACAAACGGGCAAGAAGCAGATGCCCGCTGGAAGAAACAGGCAGGAATTCTCCTAATCCCTGAATCAGGCCAAGGGAGGCGGCCTGCAACACGTTCATTCCTTCATCCTCCTAAATAATATTTCTCTGTATTTTATCACAGGAAAGAACATTTGGAAAGCTTGACTCAGTTGAATCGCTTCTATATAATGAATTGCCGAGATGATCGGTTTTTTTACTGTCTGAAGAGGGAAGGAGTGCCTGAATCACAATGAAACTGGGTGTTGTCGGGCTGCCAAACGTCGGGAAAAGCACGCTTTTCAATGCAATAACGAATGCAGGAGCACAGGCGGAAAACTATCCTTTCTGTACCATAGAACCCAATACAGGCGTTGTTATGGTACCGGATGAACGGCTGAATGTGCTTGCTGAAATGTACCATCCCAAGAAAGTGACGCCTGCGACAATAGAATTTGTTGATATTGCAGGACTGGTAAAAGGTGCGAGCCGCGGGGAGGGTCTCGGAAACAAATTTCTGAGCCATATCCGAGAGGTCGATGCGATCGTCCACGTGGTCCGGTGTTTTGAAAATGAAAATATCATTCATGTGGACGGAAGCGTCAATCCCGCCCGTGACATTGAGACGATTAACCTGGAACTGATCTTTGCGGACATGGAGACGGTTCAGCGCAGGAAGGAAAAAGCGGAAAAGAATTTCCGCGGGGGCGACAAAAAAGCAGGCGCAGAAGCCGAGCTGGCCGCCAGAATTTATGAACACCTTGAACAGGGGAAACCTGCGCGGACGTATCCTGCTGACGAAGAAGAAAGCGAGATTCTGAAAAACTGGTTCCTGCTGACAACGAAGCCTGTCATTTATGCCGCCAATATTTCAGAAGACGATATCGGCAAAGATGAAACACAGGTCCCGTTCCTGCAGACCGTACGGGAAATTGCCGGCACTGAGAATGCGGAGATGATAACGATTTCAGCAGCCATAGAAGAGGATATTGCGCAAATGAGCCCGGAGGATAAAAAAGTCTTTCTGGATGAGATGGGAATTGGCCAAAGCGGCCTGGACCGGCTGATTACGGCGTGTTATCATCTGCTGGGACTGATATCCTTCCTGACCGCGGGAGAGGATGAATGCCGCGCGTGGACGATCCAGAATGGAACCAAGGCGCCGCAGGCAGCCGGGAAAATCCATACGGACTTTGAAAAAGGGTTTATCCGGGCCGAGGTGGTTCCCTATGAAACGCTGGTCAGCATCGGGAGCATGGCTTTATGCCGGGAAAAGGGTTTGATCCGCAGTGAGGGGAAGGACTATGTGATGAAAGACGGAGATATTACACTTTTCCGTTTCAACGTCTGAGGAAGAAGGGGGACATTCAAACATGTCACGTCTCAGGTACTTCTGGCACAGACTGGTCCGGATGGACTGGAAGGCCATGTGGAAAACGACCGGCATTCTGAAAAAAAGAAGCGGCAAAGGAAGGATCGTGCTGATGGCCGATATGCTTCGGTGCGCAGTCAAGTACAATGCCGGCTACATGGATTACAAAATTGCCCAGATGTACAAACTGAATGATGAACAACGCAAAACTGTGATTACCCGCGGTATCTCCAATGACATAGTCCGCAGGATGAACAACAAGGATTTCTGGCATTATTTCGATGACAAAGCGGAATTTAACCGGCAGTTCAGTGAATGGATTCCGCGCAAATGGATGGAAATCAGGGAAAACACAGACCCGGATGCATTGTTTGCGTTATGCAGAAATCAGAAGGAAATGATCTGGAAACCACTGGAAGGTTCCAGCGGGCAGGGAATCCGTAAGTATTATCCGGAGGACTGGAAAGAAGGCGGAGAACTGTTTCTGAAACGTATGCTCCAGAACGGTCCGGGAATTCTGGAAGAAGTGGTTGTACAGCATCCGCAGATGGCGTCTCTTTGCCCGACATCCGTGAACACCTGCAGGATTGCGACGCTTCTTGGTGATAAACAACAGGGAATCGTATATGCGTTTTTGAGGATCGGAAACGGGAAAGTGATGGATAATGTGGACTGCGGCGGCATGGCTGCCAGAATAGATCTGGAAAGCGGAAAGCTTCTGACAGTCGGGGCTGACAAACAAGGGAATACCTTCATCAAACATCCGATGACCAATACGAGCATCATCGGATTCAGGATTCCTTATTGGGAAGAGGCCAAGGCAATGTGCATGAAAGCTGCGGAAAAGTTTCCGGAAATGCGTTTCGTCGCATGGGACGTTGCCATTACGCCGGATGGACCGACCTTCATCGAAGGAAACAGCTTTCCATCCCATGCGATTCCCCAGTTTGCAGCTCATTATCCGGATGGAATCGGTATCCTTCCTGAGTTCAGGAAATTTATTGATTGCTGAAAATACCGCCGGTTTATGTTAATTTGAAAAAACCAGTTGCTTTTCTTACAGCAATATGGTAACATACACTTCGTTATGCGGGCGGTCCTCTGGCCGGTTTATCCTGTTTTATCCGTTCGGATAAAGCCCCGGACCATGAACGTCTAAAAGAGAAGGAGGCGCACACCATGAATGAGATTATCCGCTCAATCGAAGCAAAGCAGATCCGCAGCGATCTTCCCGCTTTCAACGTCGGCGATACCGTACGTGTGTGGGTGAAGGTTGTTGAAGGAAACCGCGAACGTCTGCAGGCTTTCGAAGGCACTGTGATTGCCAAGCGTAACGGCGGTATCCGCGAAACCTTTACGGTTCGCCGGGTATCTTACGGGATCGGCGTGGAACGTACTTTCCCGATCAATTCCCCCCGTGTCGACCATGTTGATCTGATTCGTCACGGCAAAGTCCGCCGCGCGAAGCTGTATTATCTGCGTGAACGGCAGGGTAAGGCCGCGAAAATCAAGGAAGTCAAGCGTGTCTGACATGCAGTTCA
>OCTX012258957.1_pt1 | contig 22734 bp, 19 predicted proteins | sample 1539691 | NCBI WGS metagenome assembly OCTX01 (sample SAMN02144231, study PRJEB22623) | gut metagenome | biome: sheep rumen | host: Ovis aries | place: New Zealand
TATGAGATGTTCTTTGAGGACGCCGAGATCGCCTCAAGGGAGCTGGAGCTGACTCTTACAGGAAAGAGCTGCGGCCTTCCCGAGAGGGCACCGATGTGCGGCGTGCCTTTTCATGCCGTCGACAGCTATCTGACAAGACTTGTGGAGAAGGGCTACAAAGCCGCGATCTGCGAGCAGGTCGAGGATCCCCGCACTGCCAAGGGAATGGTTAAGAGGGAGGTCATCCGCATCGTCACGCCCGGCACGAACCTCGATATGGATTCCATTGAGGAGGGAAAGAACAATTTTATCTTCTGCATTCTGTACAGCAGACAGGGAAAAAGCGGCATTTCCGTCGCCGATGTCACCACGGGTGAATTCTACATGACAGAGACGGAGGGCGACCGGAAGATCTACGATGAGATCGTCCGCTATTCTCCCTCGGAGATCATCTGCAATGAGAGTTTCATGCTGTCCGGACTGGACCTGACCGACCTGCAGGAAAGGCTTGGGATCATCATCAATACACTTGGCGCGCACTATTTTGACGAAAATGCCGCGGAAAAGATCATCAGCGGACACTTTCACGTATCAAGCCTGATCGCGCTCGGAATGGACGACAAGAGGGCCGGGAGCACTGCTGCCGGAGCGCTTCTTAAATACCTTTATGACACACAGAAGAATTCCCTGTCGAATATAACCGGCATCAATGTCTATGCTTCCGGCAAATATATGCTTCTGGACAGCTCCACAAGGAGAAATCTTGAGCTGACCGAGACAATGCGGGAGAAGAAGAAGAGAGGGTCTCTTCTGTGGGTTCTGGACAGGACCGGAACAGCCATGGGAGCCAGGAAGCTCCATCAGATGATCGAACAGCCGCTCATCGACAGGGAAATGATCGAAAAAAGGCTCGATGCCGTCGACATGCTGTGCCAAAATACTGTTGACCGCGATGAGATCCGCGAATATCTGCAGCCTGTCTATGACCTTGAGCGCCTGATGACCAGGGTCAGTTACGGCAGTGCTAATCCGAGAGATCTGATCGCTCTGCGGGGATCTCTTTCCATGTTCGCGCCGATCAGGCAGGTCCTTGAGGATTTCGAAGGAGGCCTTCTAAAGGCGCTTCGGGATGATATGGACGACTTCAGCGATCTCGTGGACCTTCTGAGCCGCTCCATAGAAGACGAACCGCCCCTGCAGGTAAAGGAAGGGGGCATCATACGCAGCGGGTTTGATGCCGATATCGACATGCTCAGAGAGGCCAAGACCCAGGGGCGCCAGTGGCTGATGAACCTCGAAGCCGAAGACCAGCAGCGCACGGGGATCAAGAATCTCCGCATCAAATACAACAAAGTTTTCGGGTACTATTTTGAAGTGACCAACTCCTTCAAGAACATGGTCCCTTCGGATTATATGCGCAAGCAGACGCTCGTCGGTTCCGAGAGATATACTTCCGAAAAGCTCAAGACCCTTGAGGATACCATCCTCAATGCGGAGGACAAGCTCAATACTCTTGAATACGACAAATTCTGCGAGATCAGGGATACCGTCGGCGGACAGATCTCGAAGATCCAGAAAGCGGCGAGAGCGCTGGCGATGTTGGACGCGCTGTGTTCCCTCTCCCTTGTCGCCGAGAGAGGACGCTACGTGCGCCCTTCAATCAATGATAAGGGATATATCAGGATTAAAGAGGGACGCCACCCGGTGGTGGAAAAGATGCTGCAGGGCGAGTTTATATCCAATGACACGGTCCTCGACAGCAAAAAGAACGCGATCGCGATCATCACAGGTCCCAATATGGCCGGCAAGTCCACCTATATGCGTCAGGTGGCCCTGATCTGCCTGATGGCCCAGATCGGGAGTTTCGTGCCCGCCGCCTCAGCAGATCTGTGCGTTGTCGACAGGATCTTCACGAGAGTCGGTGCTTCCGACGATCTTGGAAGCGGCCAGAGCACATTCATGGTGGAAATGAACGAAGTGGCCAATATCCTCAGAAATGCGACGCCCGCTTCACTCCTGATCCTGGATGAGATCGGAAGAGGCACTTCCACATATGACGGCCTGTCAATTGCATGGTCCGTGATCGAACATATAAGCAACAAAAAATTCCTTGGGGCCAAGACACTCTTTGCCACTCATTACCACGAGCTGACGGAACTTGAGGGCAAGATAGACAATGTAAGCAATTACTGTGTGGCTGTCAAGGAAAAAGGAGACGACATCGTTTTCCTTCGCAAGATCATAAAGGGAGGCGCCGACAAGAGTTACGGCATACAGGTCGCCAAGCTCGCCGGACTCCCCGACATTGTGATCGACAGAGCCAAGGAACTTCTCGACCAGCTCACCGACAGCGATATCACCGAGAAGATCCAGAACATAGAGACCAAAGCCGGACAGAATACAGGCAAAGCGAAGAAGGTCAAACATTACGATGAAGTGGATCTGGGGCAGATGTCTCTGTTCGAGACCGTCAGCGACGAAGATGTTCTGAAGGAACTTCGGGATATCGATATTTCAAACCTGACGCCCCTGGATGCGCTCAACACTCTTTACAGACTGCAGACGGAACTGAAGAACCGCTGGAGCGGATGACTGTGCGGGCCGTCCTTTGAGAGGTATTAATTTTGGAAATCCATTTACTCAGTGAAGAGACGATAAACCGAATAGCTGCGGGAGAAGTGGTTGAGAGGCCCGTCAATGTCGTCAAAGAACTGGTGGAAAACGCCATCGACGCCGGGGCAACAGCGATCACTGTGGAGATCCGCGACGGCGGAAAGAAGATGATCCGCGTCACCGACAACGGCTGCGGTATTGAAAAGAGCCAGATCACCAAAGCTTTCGAGCGCCATGCGACCAGCAAGATCCGTGACGACAGTGATCTGACCAGGCTTGTGAGCCTCGGTTTTCGCGGTGAAGCCCTCTCAAGCATCGCCGCAGTATCCCAGGTGGAGATGATCACGAAGACCCGGGACTCCCTTACGGGCATAAGAGCCACAAATCAGCTTCTGAGCGGGTTTTCTGAGAATGACCGGGTAAAGCTCGATCTTGAGGAGATCGGAGCTCCCGACGGTACCAGTGTGGTCGTCCGGAATCTTTTCTACAACGTTCCGGTGCGCTCGAGGTTTCTCAAACAGCCGCAGACAGAGGCCGGCTATATCACCGATCTCGTGGAACGGCAGGCGCTTTCTCATCCTGCCATTTCCTTTCATTACAGAGTGGACGGCAGAGAGAAGCTTCACACCACCGGAAACGGCGACCTGAAAGAGCTTCTGTACAGGATCTACGGGCGGGAGATCAGCAAAAAAGTGCTTCCTGTCTCAGTTTCAGAAGGGGATTATCGTCTTGAGGGATTCATCGGAAGGCCCGAGATCAGCAGAACCACCAGAAATTTCGAAGTATTCTTCGTAAACGGGAGAATGCTTAAGAGCAATACTTTGTCAAGGGCACTCGAAGCCGGTTACAGGACCGATCTCATGCAGCACAGATTTCCCTTTGCTGTCCTTCACCTGACCCTTCCTCCCCGGGAAGCCGACGTCAATGTGCACCCCACAAAAATGGAAGTTCGCTTCTCCGAAGCTGAAGCTGTCTACCATTTTATCGATGAGAGCGTCCACAGTGTCCTTCACTCCGCGGAACTGATCCCCGCCGAGATCCTTGAGACAAGGGCAGAGGAGAAAAAGAGGAAAAAAGAAGAGGCGGAAGAGGCATTTAAAAAGCTTCAGAGCGAGCCACATCCGGAGCCCTTTGAGAGAGCAAGGTTTGTCATGGATCCTCCCTCCGATTATGGAAACTCCGGAAGTTCTTCCCTTGAGATCATCTTTACTGATCCGGAGCCTGTAAACCCGTCGGGACCTTCCCGTATCGAGACAGAAGATTTCCTCTTTGTGGATAAGAGGATCCGCGATCCTAAGGGGACCGGAAACGACTCCGGGCTTTTACCGGCAGCTTCGCAGAAACCGGCCGCTGCCGAAGGTGTCTTCAAACAGGCCAGCCTGTTTGAGAACACTGATTTTACCGATGACAGCGAGCCTAAGATACTTCTGGAGGACAACAGACCGGCATTCCGCGTCATCGGACAGGTTTTTGAGACCTACTGGATGATCCAGTATGAGCGGAAGCTTCTGATCATCGATCAGCACGCAGCCCATGAAAAGGTCAACTACGAGAGACTGATGAAGAGACTCGAGACCAGTGATCCCACATCGTCGGGATCTCAGATGCTCGCCCCCGCTTCCGTCATTACTATGACAGGACGCGAGGAGGGAGAGTACCACAGACACGAAGACGTGTTTAAATCGATGGGCTATGAGATCGAGCCCCTCGGCGGAAGCAGTTACGCGATCCGGGCAGTCCCCATGGAACTGTACGGAAATGACCCTGCGGAGCTTCTCCGCGACACCCTTGAGGAGATGGTAGAGGAAAAGATGACGGGCACGCCCGCTGCCATCCTTGCCAAAGTGGCATCCATGTCGTGCAAGGCTGCCGTTAAGGGCAACACCATCCTTTCCGCCACTGAAGCTGAGGCTCTGATCGAAGAGCTGCTTAAACTCGACAATCCCTATCACTGCCCGCACGGGAGACCGACCATGATCGTTTTCTCCCAGTCGGATATGGACAAGAAGTTTAAGAGAATCGTCACCTGAACACTAGAGAGAGGCATTCATGTCAGATGAAGTCAAAACAGAGAAAACTCCATTACTGATCGTCGCGGGTCCTACTGCCACCGGTAAGAGTGACTCTGCCGTTGAGCTTGCCCTTCGAATGAACGGTGAAGTGATCTCCGCCGATTCTATGCAGGTTTACAGAGGAATGGACATCGGCAGTGCCAAGGTCACAGTCGGGGAAATGCGGGGCGTTCCCCACCATCTGATCGACTGCGCCGATCCTTCCGAGAACTGGAACGTAGTGCGGTTCCAGAAAGAGGCACGCAGAGCAGTGCAGGACATTGCATCAAGGGGCAGGCTTCCCATTCTGTGCGGCGGTACGGGCTTTTATATTCAGGCGCTTCTGTATGACATTGACTTCACACAGATGGAAGAGAATACGCCTCTTCGGGACAGATTATCGGCTTTGGCCGCTGAGAAAGGGCCGGAAGCGGTCCACGCGCTGCTTTTAGAGAAAGATCCCGCTTCCGCGGCCGCTATCCATCCCAACAATTTAAAGCGGGTGATCAGGGCGATCGAATTCATGGAAGAGAGCGGCGGTTCGATCGCCGCACACAATTCACGGCAAAGGGAGAGGGAATCCGCTTACCGGTCGGTATTTTTTGTCCTGACTATGGACCGCGCCAGACTCTACGAGAGGATCGACCGCAGGGTCGACATAATGATGGAGAGAGGACTTGTCGATGAAGTCGCCGGACTGCGCGCGATGGGAATACAAAGGGACAGCACATCAATGCAGGGCATCGGATATAAGCAGATCTACGGCTATCTTGACGGCGAATATGACCTGGAAGAAGCAGTCCGCCTGATCAAACGGGATACCAGGCATTTTGCCAAAAGACAGCTGACCTGGTTTAAGAGAGAAAAGGACGTGATCTGGACGGACCTGGACCGGTTTGGAAACCTGCAGCAGATGTGGGATCACATGCAGACCACGGCAGAAAATATCATACATTATAAAGGAGACTGAAATTATGCGATCAATTTACCGGCAGTTCGGTATTACGGATGAGGTGCTGGATTACGCGGCGCCGGTGCTGGAGAAACTTACGGAGCGCTTCAGGCAGATCGATGAGACGGCTGAGTACAACCAGCTCAGGGTGATCAAGGCTATGCAGGACGCGCACATCGGCGAAGCAAATTTAAAGGGCACGACCGGTTACGGATACGACGATATCGGAAGAGACGGTCTGGAGAGGGTGTACGCTTCCTATTTTCACACGGAAGACGCGCTTGTAAGACCGCAGATCACCTGCGGGACTCACGCGCTGGCGCTGGCCCTTATGAGTAATCTCCGTCCCGGGGATGTGCTCCTGTCGGCAGCGGGCGCTCCCTACGATACACTGCAGGAAGTGATCGGGATCCGGCCTTCCAGAGGCTCCCTTGCGGAATACGGGATCGGTTACAGACAGGTCGATCTTAAACCCGACAGCACATTTGACTTTGAGGGAATTCTGGAGGCGCTTAAAGACAGCAGGATCAGGCTTGTGACCATTCAGCGTTCCAAGGGATATCAGAGCCGCCGCACACTCAGCGTCGCTCAGATCGGGGAAGCGATCGCATTCATCAAGAAGGCCCGCCCTGACGTCATCTGCATGGTTGACAACTGTTACGGTGAATTTGTTGAGAAGATCGAGCCTTCTGATGTCGGCGCCGATATGATCGTCGGTTCCCTTATCAAAAATCCCGGCGGCGGACTTGCTCCCATCGGCGGTTATATTGCAGGGACTTCTGAATGCGTAGCGAACGCGGCGGTCCGACTGACTTCACCGGGACTCGGCAAGGAAGTAGGAGCTACACTTGAAGTTCTGCCTTCCTTCTACCAGGGCTTCTTTATGGGACCCACCGTGACAGCATCCGCACTCAAAGGTGCCGTACTGGCGGCAAATCTCTATGAGCCCCTTGGATTTGAGGTCCTTCCGGACAGCACTGAGAGCCGTCACGATATCATTCAGGCGATCACTTTCGGAACGCCCGAGGGAGTCATCGCTTTCTGCCAGGGCATTCAGGCGGCGTCACCCGTAGACAGTTTTGTGGCAGCCGAACCTTCCGATATGCCTGGCTACGACAGCCAGGTCATCATGGCAGCCGGAGCCTTCGTATCGGGCTCCTCAATTGAGCTGAGCGCTGACGGCCCCATCAAACCGCCCTACAACGTCTATTTCCAGGGCGGACTGACATGGCCTCACGCCAAACTCGGGATCCTTAAATCTCTTCAGAATCTGCTTGACAGAGGTCTGTGCAGGCTGAGCTGAAGAAAAGATATAATGCATGTCGGCTTCCGACGCCCGGAGAGGCTTTGGGAGGTATAAATGCAACAGATCAAAGAGCAGCCTTATGAACGTTTTCTTTCCAGCGGGGCCGGGAGTCTTACGAACGCGGAACTGCTGGGGATCATCCTGAGGACCGGAACAAAAGGGGTTTCCGCAGTGGAGCTTGGCAGGAGAGTACTCGGCCTCCATGATCCACATTGCGATTCTCTGTCAGCTCTTCCGCGCCTTAGCATGGAAGAACTCAGATCAATCCCGGGGATCGGAGAAGTAAAGGCAGTAAAGCTCCTGTGCCTATCCGAGATCGCCCGCAGGATCGTCCGGGAGAAAGCCCGGAATTCACTAAGATTTGACTCTCCGGAAAAGATTGCCGATTACTACATGGAGGACATGAGACATCTTGATAAAGAACAGACTGTCGTTCTCCATTTTGACAGCAAAATGGCGCTTCTCGGAGAAGACATCATGACCGTCGGCACAGTCAGCGGGGCTTTGATCTCTCCAAGAGAGATCTTTATCAAAGCACTTGCGAGGCAGGCTGTCCGGATCGTCCTTCTGCACAATCATCCAAGCGGCGATCCGAGTCCGAGCAGAGAGGACATTACTTCAACAAGACAGGTCAGAAAGGCGGGAGAAATCCTGGGGATCCTCCTGACGGATCACATCATTATAGGAGATCTGTCCTACTGTAGTTTGAAAGAGATGGGTTTATTAAGCGATGAAACTATTGAATCTTAAAAGCCGTCCGGTTATACTTGCGCTTCTTTCCGTCATAATGGCGCTGATCCTTGTCGGACGCCTTTATTATCTTCAGATCCTGCATGGCGAGGATTACACACAGTCTTTTGAAAAAAGTGTGACGAGAACTGTCAGCATCCCTGCCAAAAGAGGCCGGATCCTGGACAGAAACGGGATTGTGATCGCGGATACCGCCGCCTCGCAAAATATCACCATTGTAGACAACACCGGCAATACGAGAGAAGAAAATGACAGGCTCAATACGATCATCCTTAAGACCCTGCAGATCCTTGATCTGAATAACGAGAAAACGGAAGGAGATTTCGGGATCTCCTGGGACGGCACCGAGTATGTCTTTGATTTCGACGGCTTTGATCATCTTCGTTTTCTTGCCGATGTATACGGATATCCCCTCATAGATACCCTGAGCGAGGAGGAGCGGTCGGCGTCTGCAGAAGATGTGCTCCTTATGCTTGCGGACCGCTACAGGATCAGCAGAGACCTTAATACTCCGGAACAGGCTTCTCTTTTCCTCGATGCAGTCGTTACCCGCTACCGCCTTGCTCTCAACTCTTTTCAGAAGTATGTACCTACCGTACTTGCGCGGAATGTCAGCAGCGACACTGTGGATGCGATCGTAGCAGACAGCAGTCTGGACGGCGTGAGCATCGCAAACGATTATAAGCGCGTATATAACGACAGCCAGTATCTTTCTGCAGTGACGGGGTACACAAGTCTTGTCAGCGCGCAGGAACTGGAAGAGTACGGCGATCTCTACGGATCAGGCGATTACATCGGAAAAGTAGGCATTGAAGCAAGCATGGAGGAGACACTGCGGGGCAGGAACGGCTATCGGGAGATCAGTGTCGACAATCTCGGAAGAGAGCAGAATGAGATCTCTTTTGTACGTCCCGAAGAGGGAAATGACGTCTGGCTCACCATTGACAGCGAACTGCAGAAAAACGTCTACAAGATCCTGGAGATGAATATGAGGAACATCATTTTGTCAAAACTGACAGATGAAGTAAGCTCCTTTGAGATCACAGAAGAAACAGATGGCTCCGAGATTCTTATTCCGGCGGCGGACGTGTACGGATCTCTCCTCAGTTACAAGATCGACAGAGACCATTTCAGCGCGGAAGATGCCGCAGACAGCGAAAGACAGATGAAAGGGATCCTTGACGCGTATCTTGAAAGCGTCAAGGAAGGGATCCGCTCCGAACTGCAGGCAGGAAGGACGCCCTTTGGCGCGCTCACAGCGGAATATCAGGGCTACGCATCCTACATAAGCAGAGCCCTTTTCGACAGAGGCGTGATCGATGCTTCACTTGTGGACGGGGACGATGAAGTCTACAGAGGCTGGACAGCCGGAACTTCCGTCTCCCTCGGCGAGTTTCTGTACCATGCCGCGGCAGAAGGCTGGATCGACACAGAACTTATAGGCGCAGACTCTGATGATACGGACGATATCTTCGATACTTTGACCGCTTATGTACTGGATGAGCCCTGCGAGGACTACAGTTTCGAGAATATCGTGTGCAAATATCTCATGGAATCCGGAGCGGCAAACGGAGAACTGGTATGCATGGTCTTATTCGACCAGGGCATCTATGATCCCTCAGAATCAGACAGGGAAGGTATAGAGTCCGGTAAAAAAGGAGCTGCCTACAACTATATAAGACGAATCATCGAGAACGGAAGCCTGACTCCCGGCGAACTGTATCTGTATCCATTCAGCGGCTCAATCGTTGTGACGGATCCCGAAGACGGGTCGGTGCTCGCGCTTGTAAGTTACCCGGGCTATGACTGCAACCGTATTGCTGAAACCGATTATATGGATATGATCAAACGCAATCCGTCAAGACCTATGCTGAATCACGCCACACAGCAAAGGACCGCGCCCGGTTCCACTTTCAAGATGGTGACTGCGGCTGCGGGAATCGGAGAGGGCGTGATCAGTACCCGCGATACCGTAAACTGCCATGATGTGTTTGACAAGATCGATCCGTCGCCGGCATGCTGGATCTATCCGGACGGGCACGGCTGGCAGAATATGCAGAACGCGGTCACAAATTCCTGCAACACTTATTTCTATGAAGTAGGATACAGGCTTGGAGAATCAGAGGGCAGTTTCAGCAACGATACCGGCATTGAAAATCTGTCAAAATATGCGGCGATGTACGGATTGGACAGAAAGTCAGGCGTCGAGATCGAAGAGGCTGATCCGTCCGTAGCGACCAAAGACGTAGTGCGCGCCGCGATCGGACAATCCAACAACGGATACACTACCGCGGCCCTCGCAAGATATGTATCCGCGGTCGCTTCACAGGGAGATGTATATGACCTGACGCTCCTTGATCACTCTGAAGATAAGGACGGAACTGTCCTGGAAGAGTATCCTTCCAAACCGCTCGATCCCATTGAGATCGACGATTCCTATTGGGAGAGTGTCTCTCAGGGGATGAGAAGAGTATGTACCTCCAGATATGGTTTTTCGTCCCTTGCCCGCGTCAACGAAGACGGGTCCAGGGAACGGATCGATGCGGCGGGAAAGACCGGTACCGCGCAGCAGGGCTTCAACACCCCCAACCATGCGCTGTTTTTAGGCTATGCGCCATTCGACGATCCGGAAATCGCGGTCGCTGTGCGCATCCCGAACGGTTACAGTTCAAGCTATGCGGCGCTGACTGCAGCCCAGGTGATGCAGTACTATTTTGACCCGGATTCATTATCCGGTATCCTTTCCTCTGAGGATATCCCTGTTTATGAGAATGGTGACTAAAGAAATGAAAAACGAAGAATTCAGTTCAATATCCGGGAAAATTAAAAGAATAGCGGGAATAGATCCGGTCCTGACCGTCTCTGTGGTTCTGCTGAATCTTATGGGACTCATATCCATCAGAAGCATAACCGAGATCTCGGGCAGCAGCGGAATTTTGGTCAAACAGGCTGCAGGCAGCGTCATCGGCATCATCCTGATGATCGCCCTGAGCCTTGTCGACACAGAAAAGATCACAAAATACTGGAAGATTTTCTATGCTGTGACTGTTATTTCCCTTCTTGCAGTGCTTTTTTTCGGTTCTTCTGGCGGCGGAGCCAGGAGATGGATCACCGTCGCCGGGCTTACTTTCCAGCCCTCCGAACTGGCAAAAATATTATTGATTTTATTTTATTCTGAGTACATAATTGAAATGGAGGGAAAATTTGCCCGGCCTCTGATCTATGTTTTCAGTACTCTGCTGATTCTTCCGCCGTTCTTCATGATCCTTAAAGAACCGGATCTGTCAACCGGTATCATGATCTCTCTCATCTTCTGTGTGATCCTGTTTACCGCAGGAATTGACCGTAGGATCGTGGCGGGAGTAACAGCCGCCGCAATACCGGCAGCATTTATTATTGTTTATTTATCTCTGGTCGGTGATATGCCGTTTCTTGGAGATTATCAGCGTCAGCGGATATTGGCGTGGCTGCATCCCGAGGATTATGCCACATCAACGGCTTATCAGACCATGAATTCGATGACCGCTATCGGTTCAGGCAAGCTGATCGGGAAGGGCCTTCATGTCGATGAATCAAGTACTTTGCTCGGGACAGGTTTTATTTCGGAATCGCAGACCGATTTTATCTTTGCGGTGATCGGAGAGCAGCTTGGTTTTCTGGGATGCTGCATTATGATCCTCCTGATCACGACCATAGCGGTCCGCTGTTACATGATCGCCTCAAAGGCCGTCTTTATGCGTGACAGGATCATAGCCGCGGGAATTGCTTCCTGGATCGGATTCCAGAGCTACATCAACATTGGTGTCGCTACCGGGCTTCTTCCGAATACAGGGATCCCGCTTCCCTTTGTGAGTTACGGGCTGACAAGCCTTCTCTGTCTGTATTTTGGTTTGGGACTTGTACAAAGCATTTACTTAAAGAATAATCGGGAAACTGCATCTGAACAAACTGTGAACTAAAGGGAGAGATCGATGAGGATTGCACTGATCGCACATGATGCGAAAAAGAAGCTCATGCAGAATTTCTGTATCGCGTACCGGGGTATTCTGAGCCGCCATAAATTGTATGCAACCGCTACGACCGGAAGACTGATCGAAGAGGTCACAAACCTCAATATCCACAAACATCTTGCAGGTCACCTGGGAGGAATGCAGCAGATCGGGGCGCAGATCGAGCATAATGAGATAGATCTGCTCATATTTCTGCGTGATCCGCTCAATCCCAAGAGGCATGAGCCGGATGTAAACGATGTTGTCAAGCTCTGTGATATGCACAATATTCCAATGGCAACCAACCTTGCGACAGCAGAGCTGTTGATCAAATCTTTGGACCGGGGAGATCTTGAGTGGCGTGAAATGTATAAATAAGAATCTGAAACTGATTTTTCTCGGAGCGCTTATGGGCGCCGCCTTAACAGGATGCGGCAGAGTCATAAATGACGATTACGAGACTATGCTCAGTTCCGAACAGATCAATCCAATGACAACTTCTCAGGAATCTGTTCTGAAGGAGAAGTCCTTCGCGTATGATCTGTGTCTTCCCGAGGACACAAAGGCACCGGGTAATTCGGATCTGTCCGTCGGTACAGCAGGTCTTTTCGATCTGGGCAGCCGCAATACGATCTATGGAGCCGACCTCACCTCGAGAGTCTATCCCGCAAGTACGACTAAGCTCATGACTGCTCTGGTCGCGCTCAAGTACGGCAGTCCCTCGCAGAAGATCACGATCTCCGAGAACGCGGCATATCCGGGAGCCGACGCGCAGCGCCTGGTACTGGAGCCGGGAGATTCCATGTCCCTGGAACAGGCGATCAATTATCTTCTTGTATTCTCCGCCAACGACGTCGCGATCGCGATCGCGGAGAATATCGGCGGGAGTTATGATGAATTCGTTAACCTCATGAATACGGAGGCCAGGGCTATCGGGGCGACCGGCACGCACTTTACGAATCCTCACGGACTGCATGACGAAGAGCATTATACAACGCCTTATGACTTGTATCTGATCCTCAACGAAGCTGTGAAATACGAACTGATCAGGAAGATACTTCCGCAGTCGGACTATAATACCATGTTCGTGGGACCTGACGGCTCCAACAAGAGCATTGCCGTGAGGGCGACAGACGCCTATATTACAGGAGATGTGGATGCTCCCGAGGGAATAACCGTAATAGGCGGCAAGACAGGCACTACAGAACCTGCCGGCCACTGCCTTATCATTTTGTCCCAGAATGCGGACGAAGACTATTTCATTTCAGTTGTTATGAAGACGGAATCCCTTGATGAACTCTATTCGGACATGAATCTGCTGCTGTCTGAAATACCGAATTAGCGGTTGTATTTTAGGGGCGGATAAACTATAATTAAACCATCAATTCCCTGTTTTTTAAGGAAAAACAGGGAATTCCCATCATTACATACAGGAGGGTGAGTCCATTGGTTCAATTAATCATCGGCAATAAAGGAAGAGGGAAAACAAGGTATCTTCTTGAGAAAGTCAACTCCGAAGTAAAGGATACTCTGGGAAATATCTGCTATCTGGATAAAAGCTCCAAGCATATGTTTGAACTCAATAACCGCGTTCGTCTGATCAATGTTTCGGATTTCGCGATTGAGAATACAGATCAGTTTATCGGTTTTATCTGCGGTATCATTTCTCAGGATCATGACTTGGAACAGATGTACTTTGACAGCTTTCTGAAGATTGCTCATCTGGAAGGCCAGGATATTACTGCTGCAATCAAGCGTATTCAGAAGATTGGAGATATGTTTGGTGTCAGTTTCATCATCAGCATCGCAATGGACAAGGACGAAGTTCCTGCAGAGTTCCAGGAACTGATCGCGGTCGCGCTTTGATCAATATGATTACGGAGGGCCTTGGGAATCAAGTATTTCCAAGGCTCATTTTATTCTGCAGTGTGACTGCGGAAATAACCTCCATTACCTGTCGCAGATCCGGAGGTGAACGATTTTGACGGATAAACAGCCTACGGCAAAAACAATTTCATACCGGCGCCCCTTCAGGCTCAATGTGGGCCTTTTCATGTTCCTGATCATATTCATATACGTGCTGATCAGTGTCCTGACCTATCTCACTTCCCATAAGACGGAAGTCTACGAAGTGCGCTCAGGTTCTCTCTCTGACAACCTGGTATATCAGGGCATCGCGCTGCGCAATGAATCGGTTGTAAACAGCGACTACACAGGAACGATCAACTTTTATAACAAGGAAGGTGAGAGAGTGCCGGAAGGGGGACTGGCTTTTTCTGTGGATGAGAGAGGAAAGATCACAGATTATCTAAATCCCGATGAAGAGTCTTTTTTGTCAAAGGATGACCTCAGACATTTCCGGGAAGAGGCGATCCTGTTCTCCAGAAAATTCACTCCCGGCGATTTTGTCAATGTCTATGACTACAAGAGCGGTGCCGTAAGTTCCGCCCAGAAGATATCTAACCGCAAGGTGCTCAGTGAGATCCCGGATCTGAGTTCTACCACCATACATCCCTGCTATGCGGAAGAAACAGGCGAGATCCTCTATTATGTCGACAACTGCGAAGATATTACCTTTGAGAATCTCACAGTTGAAGATTTTGACAGGACAGGATATAAGAAAAACCAGATCACCAACGGGAGCCGGATCACTGCAGGAGAACCGGCTTATAAGATGGTAACTGACGAAAACTGGTCGGTAGCGATCCATGTCGCCTCCGCGGAAGAGGCGAGTGAACTGGTCAATCGGGCCTATATACAGGTGCGTTTTCTCGAGAATCAGATGACTGCCTGGGCATCCGTATCATCCAGAAGCGATGAAAACGATAACTATTATGTGAATCTCCGTTTCAGTAATTCCATGTCCGATTTCTGTTCGGACCGCTTTGTGGATGTTGAGCTCATCGCCTCACAGAGATCCGGACTTAAGGTCCCCAACAGTTCGATCACAAAGGGCTCCTTCTTCCTGGTTCCAAAGGAATTTGTGTTTGAGGGCGTAGGAGGACAGAGCGGCATTCTTCTTGAAGTGTACACGGAGAATAATGAAAAGAGTGTACAGTTCGTTCCTGCGGTCCCTTACAGCGAGAACGAGGATTGTTATTATCTCGATGACAGTGTCCTCAGAGCCGGAATGATCATAGACCGTCCAAATTCCTCCGAGCAGTTTACGATCAGCGATCAAGCTGAGCTGATCGGTGTTTACTATATCAACAAAGGATATCCTGATTTCCGACAGGTCAATATCCTCTATCAGAATGAGGAATACGCCATAGTGGAGCCCAACTCACTCTATGGACTGCAGGAATATGACTATATTGTCCTATACGCGGATTCCGTCCATATGAATGACTATTATCACTGACGAACATCCGGATTCCGAAGAAAGGAAGCAAGCTTTGATCCGAGAAAATTTAGAGAGTATTGAAGAGAGGATCCGCAGCGCATGCAGGAGAGCGGGAAGAGACAGATCAGAAGTGAGTCTCATCTGTGTCACCAAAACAAAGCCTGAAGAGATGCTGCTCGAGGCCTATGAAGCGGGACAGAGGGACTTCGGCGAGAACAAGGTACAGGAAATCTGCAGAAAAAAACCGGCTCTGCCCGACGATATAAGATGGCATATGATCGGCCATCTGCAGAGAAACAAGGTCAGGCAGCTGGTTGGGCAGACGGTGATGATCCATAGTGTTGACAGCCTTAGGCTTGCCGAAGCGATCAGTGCGGAAGCCGTCAGATCAGGTACTGTCATTCCCGTACTGATCGAAGTCAACATGGCTGATGAGGAGAGCAAGTTCGGAGTGTCTCCAAATGAGGCTCTGAAGCTCGTCAGAGACGCTTCTGCACTCGAAGGTATAAGGATAAAGGGCCTTATGACGATCGCCCCCTATACGGAAACCCCCGAGTCCAACAGGCCCTATTTTGCAGGGCTCAGGGAATTAGCAGTTGACATAGGTCAAAAATGCATTGATAATGTGTCTATGGGTGTTCTTTCAATGGGTATGACCGGCGATTTCGAGGTCGCGATCGAAGAAGGCGCAACACATATCCGCGTAGGTACGGGAATCTTCGGAGAACGGATCTATACCTGAGAACAGCTTTTCCGGCTTACAAGCCGGCAGATTATTATAAAGGAGTATGACAGATATGAGTGTTATGGATAAGCTGATCAACGCCATGAAGTTCAATGACGATGAAGACTTTGATGAAGATGAGGAGTATGAGGACGAGGATTATTACGGAGATGATAAGCCCGCAGCAGAGCCTGTAAAGCCTTCGAGAGCCTCTCAGTCATCAGCTTTCATTGACGATACAGAGGAAGAGGAGCCGGTTCCTGCACCCAGGTCCAGAAAGCGGTTCGGAGGCGCGTCTGCTGACAAGAGTGAATCCTCTGCGGTTTCCAGGCAGGTAAAGAAGCAGTATTCGGAGGCCGGAATGGAAGTATGCATTATTAAACCTACATCTGTCAATGATGCGAGAGAAGTTACAGACACACTGCTGGCAAACAGTACTGTTGTCCTCAATCTCGAGGGACTTGATGTCGAGATCGCGCAGAGGATCATCGATTTCACATCCGGATCCTGCTACGCGGTTCACGGGAATGTCATGAAAATTTCCCATTACATCTTTGTGATCACTCCCGCAAACGTCGACGTATCGGGTGATATTTCCACACAGGCCGGGATTGGCCGCACTGAGAGCAATTCCCTGAGCATGCCTTACGGCGGAAGAAATTAAGATCGCGGAAGATTATTGTTATCATAGTATATCGAAGCGCACCGGACATTGTTTGGTGCGCTTTTTACAGTCAAAACACAGCGAACACTAATTACGGTGTATCGACCAATCCGGTCAATTGACCTTTTGAGTCAAACCGTTTCAGTCAATATGCCGTGCGGAGGAACAAGAAAATGAAGGCAGATATCACAAGGATCGTCAAAGCGGGCTTCTTATTTCTGGTCTTGATCGCAATTGACCTTCTGACCAAGTCTATTGCAGTAAGTGCTCTTGAGGGCGGGAAAAGGATTCCCCTGATTCCCGGAGTTCTTGAGTTTTACTATATCCAAAACAAGGGAGCAGCCTTTGGGATTTTTCAGAACGGCACGTTCATACTCGGTATAATATCAGCTATCGCACTGGCTGTTATTGTCGCTGTATATCTCCGAATACCGGATGGGAAAAAATATCTTCCTCTCAGACTTGTCCTGATCTTCATTGCCGCAGGAGCGGCGGGTAATCTGTACGACAGGATCACTCTGCAGTATGTCAGAGACTTTATCTATTTTTCACTGATCGATTTTCCTGTATTTAATGTTGCAGATATTTATGTCACCTGCAGCGTATTTATCCTGGCGTTCCTGATCCTTTTTTATTATAAAGAAGAGGATCTGCAGTTCGGAGGTGCAAATGGAAAAGATCAATGAATTCACTGTCCCGGAGGAGTTGGACGACGAGCGCCTTGATGCGGTTGTCGCCTCGCTTTCAGAGGGACAATCAAGAAGTTATCTGAAAAACCTTATCAAGGACGGAAACGTCCTGCTAAACGGCAAAACAGCGAAGCCGAGCGCGAGAGTGCGCGAGAATGACAAGATCAGTCTTGTTCTTCCCGAAAAGATTATTCCGGATATTCTGCCGGAGAACATCCCGCTGGACATCCTGTATGAAGATGAAGATATTCTGGTAGTCAATAAACCCAAAGGAATGGTCGTTCATCCTGCTCCGGGCCATTATTCGGGAACACTTGTCAATGCTGTAATGTACCACTGCGGCGACAGTCTTTCAGGTATCAACGGCGTAATGCGTCCCGGGATCGTCCACAGGATCGACAGAGACACCACAGGCAGCGTAATAATCTGTAAAAACGACGCCGCTCACAACAATATCGCGGCTCAGCTTCAGGAACACAGCATCGTGCGCCGCTATTTTGCCATTCTGTATGACAATATTCCGGAAGACGAATTCACGGTAGATGCTCCCATTGGAAGAGACCCGAAGGATCGGAAGCGCATGACTGTGAGAAGCGACGGGAAGCGGGCTGTGACCCACTGCAAAGTACTCAAACGCTTTGGACAGTATACCTACGTGGAGTGCCGGCTCGAGACAGGGCGTACCCACCAGATCCGTGTTCATATGGCTCATATGCATCACCCGCTGCTCGGTGATGAAGTATATGCGGGGCGCAGGAAATCCCCTTTTGTGACACAGGGACAGTGCCTTCATGCCGGTATTCTCGGATTTATTCATCCAAGGAGCGGCGAGTATATTGAGACTCACGCGCCGCTCCCTCAGTATTTTGAAGATATACTCAGCAAATTAGACAATAATTAACTTTAAAAGCAAAATTTGTTATTGAAATTGAATAACAAAACCGGTACGTGTATAATATTACTAGAAAATTGGATACTTGATCATATGTGTTTTTATGGATTTCCGACGACAGTAAACAGCAGCGCACGCGGAGGTAAAAAATGAACACAATAATCACGATCGGAAGACAATACGGTTCGGGCGGCAGAGAAGTGGGACAAAAACTGGCGGCTTATTACGGGATCAACTTCTATGACAAGGAACTGTTGTCTAAAGTTGCCAAGGACAGCGGATTCTGCCAGGAGATCGTACAGCAGCAGGATGAGCGCCCTACAAATTCCTTTTTGTATAATCTGGTGATGGATACTTATTCTTTCGGGTTCAGCGGCTCCGGCTTCTCCGATATGCCCATCAGTCAGAAGGTATTTCTTGCCCAATACGATACGATCAAGAAGATCGCGAAAGAAGAAGGCGCCTGTGTGATCATAGGACGCTGTGCGGACTGCGCACTGCAGGATTTTTCCAACGTCATCAACTTCTTTTTCCACGCCAGCGAGGAGTTCAGGATCGCCAGGGCGGCGGATTATCCGGATGTTCCGGCGGAGGACAAGGCAAATCCCGATAAACTCAGGGATTTTATTCTTCGAAAAGATAAGCAGAGACAAAGCTATTACAATTATTATTCTATGAAAAAATGGGGAAGGGCGGACACCTACGATCTTTCCATAGACACAGGGCTTTTGGGGATAGATGGTACGGTGAATCTTCTGACGCAGGTCATTGAAGATTTCGAGAACCGGTAACTGTATTTCAGTCTGCGGATCTCTTATATGATTGTCCGCTTTGGTTTCCTGAGAAGGAGGATTCAATATGAGCAAACGGTTTAAAGCCGCGTTGGCAGGGCTTGCCTTTGTGGCAGGCTGTGAGGTCGGTATAGCTCTTCAGCTGATGAAGATGATCCGTGACTATACTGTAAAAGAAAAGGCGCTCAATGAGCCCCTGGAGGCCTCTGAAGAGGAGATCGCCGCGGAACAGGCTATCAACGAGGAATTAGATGCTGCGGAAGCCGCGGGGGAAATCTTCGAAGAAGACGCAGCTGAGGAAGATCAGATTGCCGTAACAGGGACAGAAAGCGCAGCCTTCGCAAACTGAGAGGAGACGCCTATGGCATTCAGGATTATTGCCGATTCTAGTTGTGATATTTTTGACCTGGACAGCAAAATCGATGGCCTGTACTTCAACACGGTTCCTTTTGTGATCACTGTCGACAGTAAAGATTTCGTAGATGATGAGCATCTGGATGTGAAGGAACTCGTAGAGGCTATGGCAGTCAGCAGTAAGAGCCACACTTCCTGTCCTTCTCCCGCGGATTGGATCCGGGAATTCGGAGAAGAGGGAGATGTGTTCGCGCTCACCATTTCATCCAATCTGTCCGGAAGCTACAACAGCGCATGCACCGCCAAAAATATGGTACTGGAAAACGATCCGGACAGAAATATTGAGATCCTGGATTCCCGCGGTACGGGACCGAGTCTTTCTATGACCATCGACAAGCTCTGTGAACTGATCGGACAGGGCCTGAGTTTTGAAGAAGTAAAGACTGAGATCCATAAGTTTATGGCAGATCACAAGCTGATCTTTGCCCTTTCTTCTTACCATAATCTGGTTAACAACGGCAGAATGCCCAAGATCGCCGGCATAGTTCTGGGCCACCTCGGTCTCTGGGGTGTCGGGATCGCCAGCGAGGAAGGCACGATCAAGATGAAAAAGATCGCCAAAGGCGGCAAGAAGACTCTTCAAGTGATCATGAATGATTTCAAGGAGCGCGTGGCTGATAAGGAAAGCATTGTTATATCACATTGTCAGAACGAATCTTTTGCCCAGAGTCTAAGGAAAGCGGTGGAAGCCGAGTACCCCGGAAAGATCGTTAAGATCTATCCCACGAGAGGCTTATGCAGTTACTACGCGGAAAAAGGCGGCATCATTGTCGGATTCTGAGTTTATCTGATAATTTATAAAAGGAATAAAAAGCAAGGCAGCCTGCAGTATTTGATCTGACAGGCTGCCTTTTACTGTGAAAGCAGTAGTATAATTCGAGATCTATTACGCCGCTAAATATGGATTTAACGTCGTAAATATGCTATAATAACGTCGTAAGCGGCCATTTGCGGCCTTCGTTCATATTATTACAGATATTACAAATACACAAGGAGCTCTATCATGGAAACATACCGCGATGAAAAAAATGTTCGTGTACTTGAAAAAATAAATGATCTCACAGTCGATCTTCCGATGTTCGTCCGCCGCTTTGCCAATGAATATCTCGTCACTAAGAACAAGGCGCCGCGCACCGTACTCGGTTACGTCGGCGACATCAAAGTCTTCCTTGAATATCTGGAAAAGACCCTCGGGATCCCCGTCATGCAGATCTCGATAAATACCCTCGGCTCTCTTACAGCCGATGACATCCAGGACTATCTGATGTATCTGATGCGGTACAACCGCAAGGACCCCAACAACAATAAGACGATCAAAGAGTCCAACCAGGCTCCCGCCAGAGCCAGAAAGCTTTCCTCCTTACGGGCTTTATACCGCTATTTGATCGCACACAATCATTTGGAGAAAAATGTCGCGGAACTGGTGGATATGCCCAAGATCGAAGAAAAAGCGATCACATATCTCGAAAAAGAGGAAGTCCGAAATGTGCTGCAGGGCGCTGAGACCGGCGATTCCCTGACCGAGACCCAGTTCAAATTTGCCAAAAACTCGCAGATGCGGGACGTGGCGATCCTGACTCTTCTGCTCCACACCGGCATCCGTGTCAGTGAAATGGTCGGAATCGATCTTCAGGACATCGACTGGGATGAAAGGCGGATAAAGATTTTCCGGAAAGGCCGCAAGGAACAATATGTATACTTCAATGCCCCCGTTGAGGAGGCACTGCAGGACTACATTGAATATGAAAGAAAAGTGCCTTCCGAGGACCTGAATGCGCTGTTCATCTCCAGAAAGGGCCAGAGGATCTCGGTGCGGGCCGTTGAGCGCCTGGTCAAAAAATACACAGCTTCGACAGTCCCTATGAAGCGGATCACGCCTCACAAACTGCGCAGCACCTTTGCCACCAATCTCTATGAAGAAACAGGCGACATCTATGTCACTTCAGACGCCCTTGGGCACTCCAGCCTGGAGACAGTCAAAAAGTATACGAATCTGCACGATGAACGGCGCAGAAAGGCCGCTGAAGCCATTGAAAAGGCATATTACAGAGAAACCCGGCGCAAGGACTAAGCGCGCTTCAGCCCTCAATAAATTCAATGATCGTATGAATGGCAAGATCCATGATCCTGGGATCAGTGAAGCGATGATCCCCGTTCTGCATCGGTATGAACTCTATGACGTTTTTGTCTGCAAACTGTTCTGATACTTCAAACGGAATGATCTCGTCCTTAGTGCCGTGAATGATCAGAAGGTCATCGGCGTAATCCATATAGTCGTTATGTGTGATGTCAGCGGCTTTAAGTTCATCCAAAAACGGCTTACCGATCTTGATTTTGCGGTCAAAGCCTACCAGGACCGGCTTTCCCTTCAATATTTTGGCATAGTCGTCCTCAGACATAATGCGATGGATCATAGAGTCGTAAATCGTAATGGCCGGACACCGCAGCGCGGCCTTCCTGAAGGGATTACAGCTATGGTCAGCGATGTATTTAAGGAACAGAAAAGCGCCGAAACTCGTGGCATACGCATAAATGTCATCCGTATCGAACTGTTTCCTGACATAATCGATCACAAATGTCAGATACATGTCGCACTCGCTCAGCATCAGGTTTTTTCGGGCATCATCGCCATGGCAGGGCCAGTTGAAAGCCACTACACAGAAATCCTTGTGCTTGGAAATGAGCTTGTTGGCGAATTTCTCGCAGGCCTTGTTATCCATGTGCCCGCCAAAGCCGTGTCCGAAGATCACGGCCTTTTTGATATCGCGAACATTGCCGCAGTATAATTTGCATCGGACACTGTAGCCCGACTCATTGATGTCAAAATATTTCTCCATTTTATTCTCTCCAATTCATGCTATTCTTCCATCCAGCCTTGCTGTGCGATCACCTCGTCTGCAGGAAGACCATTGACGGTCCATCCGCCGGCATCATCTTCTTCCACAAACAGGCGGGCGATCTGTTCGCTGTCCTCCATTTTACAGTCTATAAATGATTCGCCGTCCGAGCGAACGATTGTCAGAATCGAATATTCGGGTACAGTTCCTGTCGCACTCTCTTTGCTGTCGCTGTCTTCGAAAATCTCAGCTTCAAAGGCCTTTCCGGTGATGATCGGCATCGGATTCGTCTTCAGTTCATAATATCCGTCTCTCACCGCCATACCGTCATCGCTTAAATGCGCATCCGCCTCCAGAAACAGTTCCTGCAGTAGATTCGCAGTCTTATACAGCTTACAGCTGTCCGGCGACAGCGGAGTACTCATATGATCGAAATGCTCATGGCTGATCTCTGCATCGATTTCTCCCGCTTTTTCCGGCTCTTCTTCCGTGATCCTGTACAGATCTGAGTGGTTGTCCGTCGTGCAGTAGAGGTACCGGACTCCGGATTTCTGAACAATATAGTATGCGTTGTAAATATTGCCGCTTTCCGGAGAAGGGATGCTGTATCCGGTCACACCTTCGACATCCTTCGCCGTCAGATGCACCATGTAATCGTATGCTGTACCGGAGATTCCCGGGCGCAGTATTTCTTCACACATACTGAAAGGAATATATGCTCTTTCCCTTCTGTGGCGTTC
>OCTX012207098.1_pt1 | contig 22723 bp, 17 predicted proteins | sample 1539691 | NCBI WGS metagenome assembly OCTX01 (sample SAMN02144231, study PRJEB22623) | gut metagenome | biome: sheep rumen | host: Ovis aries | place: New Zealand
AGGCGAAAACACTATCCATGCTGAATCAGCTGGCAGAATCATATTTTGAGCAGTCCGGGCACAATATTGCGCTGAACTGACAACCTTATGCTGTCGGATCGTCTTCCATCAGCTCAACAAGAATGCTGTTCTGAATATCCATTCCTTTGGCTGTGAGCATCCAGGACGCACTTTTATGCTGCATCAATCCAAAGTCCTGCATTTTTTTCAGCTGTTTTCCATAGCAGGACTCGATGGTCACACCATGCAAGGAATAAAATCGCTCCTCACTGATTCCCCGGTTCATCCGAAGTGCAAGCATCATGGTTTCAAATCGCGCGTCCCCCGGAGAAATAGCCTCGGTCTCCATCTGCGAATAATCTCTGTCTCGGATCATCTGATAATATTGTTCCAAGGTGCAGGGATTGGTTTTCCGAACGTACTGAAAGCCTTGTTTATCCTTCCTGACATTGACCATGGATGCAGCAGAGATACCCAGTCCGACATAGGGCACCTGTGTCCAGTAACCGATATTGTGCTTGCATTCACAGCCCACCCTTGCAAAATTCGATATTTCATATTGGAAATAGCCGCTTTGGGAAAGCATACAAATGGCTTCCCCGTACATTTTTCGTTCCTCTTCCGGCTCCGGCAGCGCATATTTCCCGCTTTGAAGAGAATCATACAGCGGCGTTCCTTCCTCCGGAATCAATCCATAGGCGCTGATATGTGTCGGATGCAGCGATATGGCCGCCTCAACGGTTTGTTTCCAGTCCTTTTCCGTCTGTCCGGGAATCCCGAACATCAAATCCAGATTATAATTGCTAATCTGATATTTTTTCAGCAGTTCAACGGACTGAACCACCTGCTGAAAAGAGTGAATCCGCCCGAGCAAACTCAGGAGTTTATCCTGATATGCCTGCATGCCCAGGGAAAAACGGTTAATCCCGATCTTCCGTGCCGCCTGTACAAACGGCTCCGTAATCGTTCCCGGATTCGCTTCAATCGTAAATTCCGCATCCGGAAGAATGCTGATCTGTTTTCTGAGATCCTGGACAAGCCATACAAGCTGTTCAGCTGAAAGAAGGGAAGGCGTTCCTCCGCCGATAAAAACGGTTGTAACCGGCTCTGCAAGCTCAGCTCTTCTTATGGCTGCCTCCTGCAGCACAGCCCGGATATATTCTTCTTTCTCACCTTCATCCGCGGGGAAGGAGATAAATGAACAATACTGACATTTCTTTGCGCAGAATGGAATGTGAATGTATAACTCCATAGGCTCTCCCTCAGGATCGGTTCAACCTCATCCGGCATGGCAAGATTCCATATCCGGATATTGCGATGCAATGCATATCGGACGGTTGACCATGTTCCTCCTTTAAAATGCGTCAGGAAGCAAATACAAGCGGATGAATGATCCACCATAAACCGGTTCCTCGTCTGCATACAGCCTGAATAATATATATCAGACAGCACGATCACCTGATCCGCCAAATTCAGCGTTGTCCGGTAAACATCGTGCTCTTCTTTGCGCCATCGGTCTGCCTGGGAAGCGCAGGGAACTGCGATGACAAGTCGTGCATCCGGATGCTCAGAACGAAATGACAGCACCTCAAGGGCTGCCATGGTATCAAATCCGCGCGCACCTCCACACAAAAAGACTTTATATCCTGCCCGGTAAAAAGCACAGATGCTTTTCTGAATTTTGATTTTAAGCCATGCGTGCTCTGAATCCGGAATGTTTCTGTGACCTGTAAAGCAGACCGTTTCAGCCGGATCAAAAGAATAACACATCCTGCAAGTTCCTTAATCCATTTTAAGCACAGCCAGAAATGCTTCACTGGGAACCTGAACCGTGCCAAACTGGCGCATCCTTTTCTTTCCTTCCTTCTGTTTTTCCAGGAGTTTCTTCTTGCGTGTAATATCACCGCCGTAACACTTTGCAAGGACATCTTTTCTCATTGCTTTAACAGTTTCCCGCGCGATGACCTTTCCGCCGATCGCTGCCTGGATCGGTATTTCAAACATCTGCCTTGGAATGACATCCTTCAGTTTTTCCGCAATCCCGCGGCCTCTGGCATAGGCTTTATCCCGATGAACAATGATGGAAAAAGCATCGCACAGGTCTCCGTTCAAAAGAATATCCAGTTTGACCAGATCACTCTGACGATAATCCTTCAGTTCATAGTCAAAGGATGCATAACCCCGGCTGCGGCTTTTTATCTGATCAAAAAAATCGAAAATAATTTCATTCAACGGGAGATCATAGTTCAGTTTTACCCGGTTTCCCTCATACTGCATATCAATGAAAACACCCCGTTTGTCCTGGCAAAGTTCCATCAATGTCCCGACACAATCCTGCGGTGTATAAATGGTAGCATGCACAAAGGGTTCTTCCATATAATTAATCTCCCCGGCAGAGGGAAGATTTGTCGGATTGTCAATCATCAGAATATCGCCGTTGTTTTTAACAACTTTATAAATGACACTCGGCGCTGTTGTTACAAGATTCAGGTCAAATTCACGCTCAAGGCGCGTGGTGATAATATCCATATGCAGAAGGCCCAGAAAGCCACAGCGGAAACCAAACCCCAGGGCTACGGACGTTTCCGGTTCAAAAGAAAGGGAAGCATCGTTCATTTTCAGTTTTTCAAGTGCATCCTTTAACGACGGATAATCTGCGCCATCAGCCGGGTAAATCCCGCAATATACCATCGGCATAACTTCGCGGTAACCGGGCAGAGGTTCAGCCGCGGGGTTTGCCGCGTCTGTTATCGTATCACCAACGCGGGTGTCCCTGACATCCTTGATCGAAGCAGAAACATAGCCTACATCTCCCGCTTTCAGTTCATTACAGGGAACATATCCCGGTGAAAGATGCCCGATTTCCACCACATCAAATTCGCTTCCTGTTGCCATCAGCTTCATACGCATTCCGGTACGCAGCGTTCCTTCCTTCACCCGAATAAAGCAGATAACACCCCTGTAATTATCGTAAAATGCGTCAAAAATCAGCGCCTGCAACGGATGGGCCGGATCCCCGGCAGGAGATGGGATATATTGGGTGACAGCCTCCAGAACCTCATCAATATTCTGGCCTGTTTTAGCAGAAATACAGGGAGCAAAACTGGCGTCCAGCCCGATGACATCCTCTATATCCTTTCGAATCTCCTCCGGGCGGGCGGAAGGAAGGTCGATCTTGTTGATGACAGGGATGATTTCCAGATTGTGATCCAGCGCCATGTAGACATTTGCCAGCGTCTGTGCCTCAATGCCCTGGGTCGCATCCACAACGAGGAGAGCGCCTTCACAGGCTGCAAGCGCACGGCTGACTTCATAGGTAAAGTCCACATGTCCGGGCGTATCGATCAGATTCAGTTCGTATTCCTGCCCGTCTTTCGCAGTATATTTCATATGAACCGCTTTGCTTTTGATGGTGATTCCCCGTTCTCTTTCCAGTTCCATACTGTCCAGAATCTGATCCACCATCTCCCGCTGTTCAAACACACCGGTTTTTTCCAGAATCCGGTCAGCCAGAGTGCTTTTTCCATGATCTATATGCGCCACAATGCAAAAATTCTTTATTTGCTTCATCTGTTCAGACATAATTGTTTGTCCTCCACATTATGCTTTCTTTTTGCTCCCAAGCTTATTCTCGGTTCCGTTCAAAAGTCTCCGGATATTCGAGGCGTGTCTGATAATACAGATCAGAGCCAGCAGGATGCACCAAAGAACCACAAAAAGTTTCCATTCCCCCTGGTACCACCAGATGGAAACAAGCAGCGCATAGAGTGTCAGAAGGAACATACTGCCCAGGGAAATATACCTTTTCCAGGCGATCAGCGCAATGGTCAGCACATAGCAGATCAACGCCGGAACAGGAAAGCAGAAACACATCACTCCGCAGCTGGTTGATACGCCTTTTCCGCCTCTGAATCCAAAGAAGACCGGCCAGTTGTGTCCGATGACCGCAAAGAATCCGGCTGCCAGCGCTCCCATATGATTACCTGTCATCAGCTGACCGATCCAGCATGAGATGAGTCCTTTCAGCACATCGCAGATGAAGGTCATCAGGCCGTATTTCCAGCCCATTGTGCGCTGAACATTGCTCGCCCCAGTATTCCCGCTGCCCACCTTCCTCAGGTCCGGCCCTTTTGCCGCGTGGGAAATCAGGATCCCGGAAGATATGGAGCCTATGAGGTAGGAAATCACACAGGACAGAATCACCATCAGCGGTTTCTCAGTGAATACTGCAGGAATCATGACTTGTTCTCCTTTTCCTTTCTTTCGCGAAGAATGAAGCGTACAGGAGTTCCTTCAAGCACAAAGGATTTTCTGAAAAAATTCTCCAGGTATCTTTCATAAGAAAAAGACATCAGTTCTTCATCATTCACAAACAGAACAAACGACGGGGGCTGTATGCCCGTTTGCGTAGCATAGTAAATCTTCAGGCGCCTTGTTCCCTGAAGCGGCGGCTGGAGATGATCCGTTGCGTCATTTATCACGTCATTCAGGACGCCGGTCGTAATTCTTCTTCTCGATGTCTCATAGACCTCACAGACTTTGTCAAAAACGGTCTGAACCCGCTGGCCGGTTTTCGCGGAAATAAACAAAACCGGAGCATAATCCATAAACTTCAGTTTATCAATGACTCCCTTTTTGTATTTTTCAAGAGTCCCTGTTTCCTTATCCAGCATATCCCATTTATTGACAACAATAATGACCGCTTTTCCTTCTTCATGAATTAAACCGGCAATTTTGGTATCCTGTTCGGTGACTCCGTCGTTGGCGTCAATCAGAAGGAGTGCGACATCACATCGTTTAATGGCCGCAATGGACCTGATCACACTGTAACGTTCGATGCTTTCATCCTCAATGGAGCTTTTCTTCCGCATGCCGGCTGTATCAATGATGTTGAACCGGGTTCCATCACCGGCCGTAAAAGCTGTGTCAACAGCGTCCCGGGTTGTTCCCGGAATATCCGAAACCATGGTTCGGTTCTGACCGAGAAGACGGTTAATCAGGGAGCTCTTGCCCACATTGGGTCTTCCGACCACAGCGATCTGAATCGTCGCTTCGTCTTCGTTTTCTTCCTTCTCTGAATCAGCAGGGAAGAAGCTGATGATCTGGTCCAGCAGATCCCCAAAGCCCAGCATATTGACGCTGCTGATTCCGACCGGGTCCCCCAGGCCGAGTTCATAAAACTCATACAGGGAATTGTTCAGGCCCAGATAATCCACTTTATTGACAACCAGAATAACCGGTTTCCCGGTTCGCCGGAGCAAATTGGCCACATCCTTGTCATCCTCTGTCAATCCATCCCGTGCGTCTGTAAAAAAACAGATCACATCCGCCAGGTCGATGGCAATCTCCGCCTGGGTCCGCATCTGGGAAAGGAGCGCGTCTTCGCTGTTTGGGTCGATTCCCCCTGTATCCACCAGGGTGAATTTCCTTCCAAGCCATTCCGCGTCTGCGTGGATTCTGTCCCTGGTCACACCGGGAACATCCTCAACGATGCTGATTCTTTTGCCGGCAATTTTATTGAAAAAAGTGGACTTGCCGACATTAGGCCTTCCGACAATCGCTACGAGTGGTTTATTCATGCTTCTCCTCCATCTGATAAAGAGCCCTGATCAGGCTCTCACCGTTGTTCGGAACAATTCTGACAGGTTTGCCGATGATCCGGCATACTTCTTCAAGCGTTAAATCATCCAGAAACTGATTCGTGTTTTCCCTCAGCATGGACTCTGAAATCAATACTCTGTCAAACGTTTTCCCCTTCAGGGATTCGATCAGATCCCTCCCGACAATTAATCCTGTTACCGTTATGGTCTCCCCGAAAAAACGATTGACAACCTGAATCACTTCCGTTTGCACCCATTCCGGAGCGAAGCGCCGGCACAGGGCCTCGATATGGGGACAGGCGGAAGCACCGGTCGGGATCGCCAGCCGGATGAGCTCATGATCCTTTTTCTGCTCCTCCTCAAGTTCATTCTTTAGGTCCTGAAAAGCATCTTCACATTCTTCTTCAAGCTGGCGGATCATTCCCACACCGTTTTCAATCTGCGGATAATCCTCATAAAATGCATCATCGGGAATTTTTTGACCGCTCAGGCAGTAAAATTCATCCGAAAGGAAAACGAAGCGCGTTCCGAATTCTTTCAGGAACTCATCCTGACAGCTTTCAATCATCCGGATCAGCTCTGCGGCAAGGCCGGAATCGACCAGCTCCATTTTTGCAAGCCTTTCCCGAAACCGGGTAACCCCGACAGGAACAATCGCCACAGAGAGGGCTGCAGGCCAGAGCGAAGCCAGATCTTCAATCGTTCTCTTCAGGATTTCCCCGCCATTATATTCAGGGCACAGAACAATCTGCGCATGGAACTGCAATCCGTGATTTTTTAAAGCAGTCAACCGTTCCAGAATGTTTCCGGCTTTCGGATTCCGAAGCATTTTTACCCTTACATCCGGATCCGTAGCATGAACAGAAATATAAAGAGGGGAGGCTTTTCTCCGCAGAATTCGTTCGAATTCCGCGTCATCCACATTGGTCAATGTCACGAAATTACCCATCATCAGGCTGAGACGCCAGTCATCATCCTTGACATACAGGGTTTTGCGCATTCCGGGAGGCATCTGATCAATAAAGCAGAAAACGCAATGGTTCCTGCATTGTCTGGGCTTCAGAATGATTGATTCATCCAGGCAGAGCCCCAGGGGTTCCCATGAAGATTTGGCAACGGAAATCTGCCGGATCTGACCATCCGGTCCGGATATTTCCATTTCCAGGTGCGGATGCAGGATCAGGTCCTGATAATCAATCTCGTCAAGGACAGGTTCGCCATTGATGGAAATAACGCTCTCCCCCGGACGAATCCCGGCCTTATCGGCAGGAGAGCCGGAAATCACCGACAGGATATTGATCATATTCCGACCTCCTTCGATACGACTCAATCCATAATAACCCAATTTATTATCATAAAATCGCCATGAATTGTCAAGGTAAGATACCTTTTCCGCAGACACAGGGCATGCTTCCCGACATCCGGGATGAATATTGTCATTTGCCGATTATAATGATAAGATAATGGCCGTGAATCAATTGAGGATGAGGGGAATTCATCAGTATGGCTCAGAGCGGAGATATCGGGATTGATCTTGGAACATCCAATGTGGTGATTTATATGAAAGGGCGCGGCGTAGTTTTCCGCGAACCTTCTGTGATTGCAGTGGAAAGGGAAAGCAACCAGATCGTTGCCTTTGGAATGGAAGCCTACCGCATGATCGGCCGGACGCCTTCCAACATCAGTATTATCCGGCCTCTTGCCCAGGGGGAAATCCTGGATTTTGACCTGACTTCCTCCATGCTCAGGTACTATGTTTCCAATGTAATCGGGAAAAAGATGTTTGCCAGGCCGCGCGCGATAATGTCTGTTCCGTCAGGCGTAAAAGAGATGGAAAAAAAAGCATTGATCACATCCCTTTTTGACGCAGGTCTTCGAAGAACACAGATTCTGGACAGAGTCATTGCTGCCGCGCTGGGTGCGCAGTTGAATTTTCTCGGTTCATACGGGAGTATGGTCGCTGATCTCAGCGCCGGCGGAACGGATCTGGCAGTCCTCAGCAACGGCATCGTTTCTGTTATGAGTTCTGTGCCTGTAGGCGGAGATCACTTTGATGATGCGATTATTCGCTATCTGAGAAAAAAATACAACATGCTGATCGGAGAGCGAACCGCAGAGCAGGTGAAAATCACCTTGGGAGGCGCTCTGCGCAGGAATCCCAAAGTCGTTATGGATATTACCGGGAGAAACCTGATTTCAGGCCTTCCCAAAACGATTTCGATTGATTCAGATGAGATTTACGAATCCCTGATTGATAACGTAAACGATCTGATAGAAAGTGTCCAGGCTGTTATCGAGCGCACACCTCCGCAGCTTGCATCCGACATTCTGGAAGGCGGTGTCACGCTTACAGGCGGCGCAGCAGCTTTATATGGGCTTTCAGAAGCTATTTCCCAGGTGATCCGGATTCCCTGCCAGCTGGCACAGGATGCCAGGGACTGCGTTGTGCTCGGCTGCGCGAAAGTATTAATGGATCCTGCCGGGATGAAGCATCTGCTCTCATCCACGTGACGGATCCTTGGCCGGATTGCCTGCCGTGTCAATTCCGGCGGCTCCTACCAGGCCAAGGCGTTCAGCAGCTTCCTCACGCATCTTGTATTTCAGTACTTTTCCGGCCGCGTTCAGCGGGAAATGGTCAACAAATTCTATATACTGAGGAACTTTATGACGGGCCATATGGCTCTTGATATATTCCGTCATTTCTTCCGCAGTCAAACCGGAGCCTTCTTTTTTTATAATGCAGGCCATTACTGCTTCTCCGTATTTTTTGTCCGGAACTCCGATCACCTGAACGTCGCTTACGTCCGGATGTGTATAGATAAATTCCTCTATCTCCTTCGGATAAATGTTTTCTCCGCCACGGATAATCATATCCTTCAGCCGTCCCGTAATCAGGAATGTACCGTCCGGATTTCTCCGGGCAAGGTCTCCTGAATGCAGCCAGCCGTCTGCGTCCACCGCAGCCGCAGTGGCATCCGGCATTTTGTAGTATCCTTTCATAATATTATACCCTCTGGAGCAAAACTCGCCGTCCTGTCCATCCCCCAGCTCCACTCCGGTTTCCGGGTCGATAATTTTGCACTGAACATGAGGGAACGCATAGCCGACTGTTTCCGTACGCAGTTCCAGCGAGTCGGTCCACGCGGACATCGTGCTGCCGGGAGATGATTCAGTCTGGCCGTAAACGCTGACAATTCCGCGCATGTTCATCTCGTCCGGCCTGGCTGCCCGTTTCATCAGTTCGGGCGGGCATCCCGATCCGGCCATGATTCCGGTACGCATAAAGGAAAAGTCTGTTTTACGATAATCCTCATGGTTGAACATGGCGATGAACATGGTCGGGACGCCGTGAAAGCATGTGATTCGTTCCTGGTTGATACATGCAAGCGAGTTCTTTGCAGAAAAATAGGGAAGCGGGCAAAGCGTTGTGCCATGGGTCATGGAAGCAGTCATCGCCAGCACCATGCCGAAGCAGTGAAACATCGGCACCTGAATCATCATCCGGTCCGCTGTGGACAAGCCCATGCGGTCGCCGATACATTTCCCGTCATTCACCACATTGTAATGAGTCAGCATGACCCCTTTGGGAAAGCCGGTGGTTCCTGAGGTGTACTGCATATTGCAGACATCATCCGGCTTAACCTTTGCTTTCAAAGCCTTCAGGGTTTCTTCCGGAACGGTGTCCGCCCTCCGCATGGTTTCATCAAAAGTCAGGCACCCTGGCTGCCTGAAATCCACGGTAACCACATTGCGAAGGAAGGGAAGCCGTTTGCAATGGAGAGGTTCTCCCGCCTTTGCAGAAATGATTTCAGGGCAAAGCTCATTGATGATGCTTCTGTAGTTGCTGTCCAGCGCTTTTTCGATCATAACCAGCGTATGGGTATCACTTTGGCGGAGAAGGTATTCCGCTTCATGAATTTTATAGGCAGTGTTCATCGTCACCAGAACCGCTCCGATTCTGGTGCAGGCCCAGAATGTAATATACCAGGCCGGAACATTGGTGGCCCAGACCGCAACCTTTGACCCGGCTCCGACCCCCAGTGAGATCAGCGCCCGGGCAAAACGATCCACATCCTGCCTGAATTCCGAATAGGTGCGCGTATAATTCAGTGTGGTGTATTTAAAGGCATACTGATCCGGGAATTCTTCCGCCATGCGGTCCAGCACCTGTCCGAAGGTTTCATCAATCAGCTCATCCTTTTTCCAGACATAACGGCCCGTTCCGTCATGGTTGAAATACAGCGATTTCTTTTTCCCCTTCGGATTGTCAAAACGATTCATATAATTGACAAAGTGAGAAAAGATGATTTCCCGGTCTGTCAGGTCCTCCATCCATTCAGGTTTCCATTCAAGGGAAATAAACCCATTGTAGTCGATGGATGAAAGTGCATTCATCATAGACGCCACTGGCAGGGTTCCTTCACCGATCAGATTGTAGGAAGAATCATCATCAGAATCCCGCAGGTGTACATGCTTTACATATCCGCCCAGGTTCCGGATCGTTGTGTCAGGCGATTCTCCAAAGTCGCGGTAAGGATGGTGTACGTCCCATAATGCCCCGAGTTCATCACAGGCATATCCATCCAGAATCGTACGAAGCCGGTTGGTGTCCGCGAAAATACCGGATGTCTTGATCAGAACAGTCACCTTTTTCTCAGATGCATCCGGTAGGATTTCATTCAGAAAACCGCGTATCCTGTCTTCATGGTCCTGTAAGGCGCAGACAGCGACATAAGGAATATGCATGTTCCAGGCAATTTCGAGAAGTCTCCGGATTCCATCTGAATCCGGATTCTCACTGCTGATATCCTCGGAAGTATCAAAGCATGGAATCTTCAATCCGTATTCCTGCAGCATACGGCCTGTTTCGTTTCTGTTGTATTGATGAAACGGCGCACCGCGATCCGTCAGGGTCGGAATCTTATGCAGGTTATACACTTCTATCCCGCGAAACTGCATTTCGCAGGCATCCTCCATCTGTCTGTTCCAGTCATCGTGTCTCCAGCCACGGGTTGAAAAAGCAAGATTCATGCTTCTTCCTCCTCATAAATAATCTTGTTCATCGCATTCACATACGCCATAATGCCGGCTCCGACAATATCCGTCGAAATTCCTTTCCCGGAATAGATTTTTCCGTCCGAACGAAGCCGAACCAGGGTTTCGCCCATTGCTTCCCGGCCTTCTGTAACCGATTGAATCTGAAAATCATCCAGTTCAAAATGCCTTCCGGTGGCTTTTTCGATCGAATTGAAAGCCGCATCGATCGCGCCGTCTCCCGCTGCAATTCCTTCCAGGGGATTTCCGTGGAAAGAGAGTTTCATATGTGCCATCGCGCCGATCGAACTCCCCGTATTAATGACATACTGGATATCCGTATATGCAGGGGGTACCTGCATGGCTTCCGCAGCAACGATGGCTTCCAGTTCCTTCAGGGTGATTTTCTCTTTATTCTTTCCGATTCCGAGGAAACGGTTCCAAACCTTTTCCAGATCCTCTTCACTCAGGTCATATCCCATTTTTTCTATGGCACGGGCCACGGATTCCCTGGATTCATGGGAATTGATGGTGATACTGCTGCCGGCAGCTTCTTCTTGATCTCTGCCGGACCGGAAGGAATGCCCAAGGCCGGAGCGGCACAGATTTCTGATCTGATCGGTCAGCGTACTGATTTTTTCGATGCCAGGCCTCAGTTTTACATTGAAATACTTTTGCTTGATATTCAGAATCTGAATCATATTCTTCAGGGATATCGCATCTGTCCTGAAAGACGCCGCTTTGATTTCCTTCACGCCGCACTGCACAGCAGCTATTCCGCACGCATCGGCCAGATGGATTGAATCCGAACAGGAATAGCCCGTAACGATCTCTTTCATCTTCGGAACATCCCGGAACAGCTCCTGGATGAAAGCGGCGGTTTCCTCCGGGAGCATGGAGCCGGCTGTATCACAGATGGTTACTGTTGAGGCTCCGGCTTCGATCACGTCCTGGATGATATTCCGCAGGAACACGTGATCGCTCCGCGTCGCGTCAACTGCTATAAACTCTACATCTCCGGTCAGCGCGACACACTTCCGGACAGTTTCACTAACCCGGTTTCTCAATGTATCCGGCTTCATCTGATACAGGTATTCCATCTGGACCGAGCTCACAGGCGCAATCACCTGAAGCCGCGCTTCACGGGCATCTTTCAGCGCTTCCCAGACAAAGTCGGTATCATCTTCCCGAATGGAAACCGGAACCGCAATCCGGGCATTCCTGACGGTCTGGCAAACAGATTTGATCAGCAGCCTGTCAATTTTCTTCTGCCGGATGCCTTTCAGCGCAATACAGTCCACATCCAGTTTATCCAGCATTCTGCAAAGTTCGATGGTTTCCCGAAAGCTCAGATCCGGGCTCTTTTCTCCCTGGCAAAGCGTAATATCACAGATCCTTACCTTTTCTGACTGATCCATATCCCTAACCTCCTAAAAAAATAAGCCCGGAAGCAAAATGCCTCTGGGACGAAAATATCGCGGTACCACCCATCTTACTGCAAAACAGCAGTCACTCTCGGACTCAAACAAGTCCACAGCCTGTCACGGGGCGACCGGGTCTCATTACTGAAGATCAAGCTCGTTCACAAAACCGGCTCCGGAAGCAGTCAGTTTTCCACCATGTACTGTCTTGCACCATCCGACAGCTCTCTGCAACAATCCGGAAAACATTCTTTCCTTCATCACCTTTATTTATTCAATTGCATGGATACTAACATAATTCAAAAACAATGTCAACCAAGCATTCCCGGTTCCGGATTGTATTTTTCCTGCTTTATTGGGCAACAAACCTGTTTGTTTGAATGGGGATAACTGTTTGTTAAATTGACAAATAGCAGTTTTTCGCTATCATATTAAATAACCTCGAATAAAATTGGAAGGAAGTCATGCTTTTTGACAGATACCCTTGAAATTGTCCTTGATGCGGAAACCATGGATGCATATATTGCACTGTTCGGCTTAAATGACCGGAACATTTCCATGATTGAACAGGAATGTTCGGTTCAAATCTCCTTGCGCGGGAATCATCTCCTGGTTCGCGGCGAAGAAGATCAGATCAGACTGGCAGACGAAGTCATCCGCATCCTTTTTCATATGATCAGCCGCAATGAAACCGTCGACCGGGTCAGAATCCGTTATGTGATCTCCATGGTAAGGGAAGGAAATGCGGACCGGATTGAAGAATCACTGAAAAAAGTCATAGCGATCACCCACCGCGGAAAACAGATCGTCTGCAAAACCGTTGGACAGCAAGCTTATGTGGATGCGATCCGTAAAAACACGCTTACATTCGCAATCGGACCCGCCGGAACCGGAAAGACATATCTGGCGATGGCCCTGTCTGTGATGGCCCTGAAAAGCAAGGAAGCGGAAAGAATTGTCCTGACCCGGCCCGCGGTTGAAGCAGGAGAAAAGCTGGGTTTCCTGCCCGGTGATCTCACGCAGAAGGTAGATCCTTACCTGCGGCCTCTTTATGACGCAATGTATGACTTTATGGGCGCGGATTCCTACAACCGCCTGCTTGAAAGGGGCACCGTTGAGGTTGCGCCTCTTGCATATATGCGGGGCCGCACCCTGTCGGACGCCTTCATTATTCTGGATGAAGCACAGAATACAACCTCCGAACAGATGAAAATGTTTCTGACACGCATCGGTTTTCATTCCAAAGTGATCGTTACCGGCGACATCACACAGACGGACCTGCCCCCTGGAAAGAAATCAGGCCTTGCAGAAGCGATTCAGATCCTGAAGGGGATTCCTGATATCGGGATCGTGGAACTGACCGGGAAAGATATCGTCAGGCATGAACTGGTCCAGCAGATCGTTGAGGCATATGCATCCAGTGAAAAGGCAGCTCGGGAAGGGAAGGAGAGCACATGACGGAACGCACAGCAGGTCATTTTGCCGAAAAAAAAGAAATTCCCAGGCGTGAAAAAGTATTCGGCTGGTTCCATTCTCCATCGTTCAAATGTTTTTTGATGGATTTGGTTTCCTTTCTTCTGATCCTTGTCATGTTCTTTTTTGTCTGTGTTCCCAAAAAATACAGCCTTTCTGTCGGTTCCATATCCCATGATACAATCAACGCCACAAAGGACGTTGTCGACGAAGTCGGCACCCAGGAAAAGAAAAACGCCGCTGCCGCGCAGGTTGAGCCAACCTACAGGTTTCAGCAGGGAATTAAAGAAGAAGTCATGAGTTCCCTGTCTAATTCGTTCAATGAATTGCGTACCATTCAGCAGTATGGATTAACCCTGCGATCCAGCGAAAGAAGCCGGCCGAATTCCTTTTCAGAGGATGAAATCGCCTATGCAATCGGATTGCTGAAAGACCTTACGCTGAACCGGAATCAGATTGTGACGCTGCTCCGGGTGGATACCGACCCGTTTGACGATATGGTCAGCACGGTTTCCACCGCGGTGGAGAATTCGATGAATTCTTCTGTCCGGGAGGGACAGATCAGCCAGGCCATCCAGACGATCCTGCAGATCGTTGGTTTTAAAGTGGATATTTCTCTGACACAAAACATTTTACCCGCAGTTCTCCGCGCCTGTATAAAGCCCAACATGATCATCGACCAGGAAGCTACAGACGAAGCCCGGGCAAAAGCGATGGAATCTGTTGAGCCTATTATCTATCTTCAGGGACAGAATATTATCCGTGAAGGGGACCGCATCACCGGCAGCCAGATTGAAATGATCCGTCAGCTTGGCCTTTTGAATGATAATCATTATGATTATTCTTCCTACTGGGGCTCCCTGATAGCCGTTCTTCTGTCCATGGTCATTCTGTTTATCATGCTGCTTATGCTTTATCCAGCGGTTCTTTCCAACGTCCGTCAAATGGCCGTTATCCTGTTAATCCTTTTGATTTCGCTTGCGTTATCCGCACTGACAAACCTTCTACCAAGTCTTTATATTCTTCCTGCCACACTGTGTGCCGCCCTGGCGACTGTCCTGATCGGCTACAGGGCCGGAATCAGCCTGACCGTTACGATTACCCTCCTGCTGGCAGCCCTCACAGCAGGCAACAACCGTTCTTCCTTTTATGACGTTGTCCTGATTTCCATTATGACCCTGTCGGAAAGTATGTTTACCATATGGTTCCTGAAAGGCCGGCCGCAGCGTACCCGGGTGCTTCTTTCCGGCTTCTTCTCTTCCCTGATCGGTATTGTCATTGTTTCCGGCATCAAGCTCCTTACATCTGATGAATCACTGGATACCTGGTCCATGACAGGATGGACGATCGGGGGCGGCATTCTCAGCGGTGCGCTTGCCATCGCACTGCAGCCGGTTTTTGAAATTGTTTTCCGGCTTCCGACTCCCACGCGTCTTCTCGAGCTGACCAACCCCGGACAGCCGCTTATGAAACGCCTGATGATTGAAGCCCCCGGAACATATCACCATTCAATTATTGTTGCAAACCTTGCTGAATCAGCGGCTTCACGCATTAAAGCAAATTCTTATCTTGCCCGGGCCGGCGCCTACTATCATGATATCGGAAAGCTGAAACGGCCCATGTATTTCAAGGAAAACCAAATGGGGGATAACCCACATGAACATACCGATCCTTATGTGTCCGCAGCCATTCTGATCAGCCACACAAAAGACGGCATGCTGATGGCACAAAAAGAACATCTTCCTCCTGAAATTCAGAATATCATTCTTCAGCATCACGGCGTTACACCGGTCATGTATTTCTATCATAAAGCGCTTCAGCTTTCAAACGGGCAGCAGGTGGACATCAACGAGTTCCGCTACACAGGTCCCAAACCGGATACGAAGGAAGCCGCCATTGTCATGCTGGCTGATACCATCGAGGCCGCGGTTCGTTCCATGAAAAACCCAACACCAAAGGCAATCGATCAATTCATCGAACGTCTTGTCCGCGGAAAACTGGAAGACGGACAATTATCCGAGTCTCCGCTTTCCCTGCGGGACATCGATGATATATGCGAAGCTTTCTCAGATATTCTGAAGGGTGTCTATCATGAACGGATTGAATATCCGAATATTCCGCACTACGCTGCTGCAGCCCGGACGAATGAATCTTCCGAAACTGTTATGGATAACCGCAGGGAGCCTGCCGTTCCTCCGGATGCCCCGGACCCGCTGACCGGTCCGGCCGGCGAACAATCTACTCTGCCGGATGATAACAATTCCGTTTCCGGAACTGAACAGGCAAAGGAGACGAAGAATGATCATTAACTGGATTATTGAATCCCCCCTGGATAACAGCATCCTTGAAAAAATGCAGCATGCTGCTGACAGGTCCCTTTTATGCGAACAGGTTCATTTGCCTTGCTTTATTACGGTCCGCCTTTGCAATGATGAATCCATAGCTGCCGTCAATTCTTCTTTCCGGAATATTCCTCATTCCACGGATGTGCTGTCTTTTCCGGCGGTTACTTATCCTGCCGGACTGACCGCGTCATCCTGCGAAAAACGAATCCGGCAGGAATATGACGATGAAATGAATGCCTGTTTCCTTGGAGATATTGTGATTTCCGTGCCGCATATTCATTCTCAGGCTGAAGAATATGGCCACTCTGTCGAGCGTGAAGCATGTTATCTTCTGGTTCATGGGATTTGCCACCTGATGGGATATGATCACATCACAGAGGAAGAAAAGGGAAAAATGCGGATGAAAGAGGAAGAAATACTTTCGTCTTTATAAATTTACGGGTGCAGACCTGCAGGCCCGCATATTCGAAGGAGTTCAGATTTATGGATCAGAAAAAAGGGTTTCATTCCGGTTTCGTCACGATTGTCGGCTTGCCCAATGTCGGGAAATCTTCCCTGATGAACGCGATGATCGGAGAGAAAATAGCGATCGTTTCCAATCGTCCCCAGACAACCAGAACCCGGATTATGGGGATTGTTACCCACGAGGACGATCAGATTGTCTTTCTTGACACACCTGGTATTCACCGGCCGCGCACCCGTCTCGGCGAATATATGATGCAGTCTGTTTCCAATGCGCTGGATGGAATGGATTGTGTTCTGATGATGGCAGATGTATCACACATCACGGATAAAGATCTTCAGCTTGCCGAAGATCTTGAAAAGTATTCAGTCCCCAAGGTTTTGGCGCTGAACAAAACAGATCTGGTGAAACCGGATGCCATTCTGGCTGCCACCGCAAAGTTTGCTGATTATTCATTTTCTGACATTGTCCCTGTCAGTGTGCGGCAGCACACCGGACTTGAAGAACTTTCAGGCTGCCTGACGCAGCATCTTCCGGAGGGACCGAAATACTTCCCGGACGATATGATGACAGACCAGCCGGAAAGAATCATCTGTGCTGAAATTGTTCGGGAGAAGGCCCTGCGGCATCTGCGGGAAGAGGTGCCTCATGGTATCGGCGTTGAAATTATGGGAATTGAAAAGATCAGCGATTCCCTGACTGAAATCCATGCAACCATCTATTGTGAGCGCGAAGCTCATAAAGGAATCATCATCGGGCATCATGGAGCCATGCTGCAAACCATCGGCACTGAAGCCAGAGCTGATATTGAAAAGCTCCTGGACACCCATGTCAATCTGAAACTCTGGGTCAAAATCCGTCCTGACTGGAGAAATAATCTGGCTGACCTGAAGAACCTGGGATACGAAAAAAACTGATCAGACAGGGAATACCTGGTAGATTCCGCATTTTAAGTATTCTGTTTCCTGGGCTGCAGGCAAAATCGGATGATCCTTTGCCTGGGTTCTGAATTCAATCTGGCGAAGAAGTACCTTTGCGTCATTCGCCGCATCGAGAACCATATTCCTGAAAAGCTGCGGAAGAACATGCTGACTGCAGGAACAGGTGACCAGGGTCCCTCCCGGCGCAATCATTTTCAACGCACGAAGGTTGATTTCCTTGTATCCCCGGATGGCGTTCTCCAGCATTGCTTTTGATTTGGTAAACGCGGGCGGATCCAGGATAATCACATCATATTTTTCACCTGAACGGCTTTTTTCCGCCAGCAGGTCAAAGGCATTGGCCTCAATAAAGTGTACCGTTTTTTCCAGATGGTTCAACTGCGCATTTTTCCCGGCAAATTCACAGGCATGTGCGCTGATATCCACGCCTGTCACTTCCTCCGCACCGTAATATCCCGCATGAAGCGCGAAAGAACCTGTGTGGGAGAAGCAGTCGAGCACTCTTTTGTTTTTTACGAAAGGCGCGATGGCCTTCCGATTTTCCTTCTGGTCCAGGAAAAAGCCGGTCTTCTGTCCTTCTTTTACGTCCACGAGAAAACGAATCCCATTTTCTGTCATCTCAACAATATCTGGAACATCTCCGTACAGCAGACCGGTTGTCATTTCCAGCCCTTCGAGTTTTCTGACCGGAACGTCGTTCCTTTCCCATATTCCCCGCGGCTTCAGTTCCTGTACCAGCGCATCCACCACATCCTGCTTGAAACGTTCCATCCCCAACGCCAGGCACTGGACAACAAGAACATCTCCGAAAGCATCCACAATCAGCGCAGGAAGCCTGTCGCTTTCGGCAAAAATCATTCTGCAGCTTTGCAGATCTGCAAAAGAGCGGCGGTATTCAATGGCTTCATGGACTCTCCTGAAAATAAAGTCCCGGTTGATCGCCTCATCATCATAACTCATGATGCGGAGTGCGATCTGACTTCCGGGATTATAGAAAGCCTTTGCAAGAAAACGGCCTTTACTGCTCATAATCCGGACAATATCTCCCGGATGGGGAGAGCCTTCCTCATGGTCGATATCACTCCTGAAAACCCACGGATGCCGGGTATAGATCCGTTTTTCCTTGCCAGGCTTCAAAACCACTTGACTCATTGGACAATCCTCCCATACATGAAGCTATGAAATATTAAAAAATGAAATTCCGTGCATTCCTCACCGGGATCTGACTGATACTGTAATCTCCTGCCCCAAGGAGCTTGACCGTGCATTTCCAATAGTTGTATAATCTGATCAGACAAGGAGGATGCATCGGTGGTTCGTTCGTGTATATTATATGACAGGGAATGTATCGGCTGCGGAGAATGTGACCGCTGCGATCTGGATCCCGAAAAAATCTGTGACAATTGCATGAAATGCGTCACAGGAGACGCAGATTTCAAAAGTGTAATGATCGATGGGATTCAGCTTGAAAGCGAAACAGATCCGAAGCAGTTTCCAGCCAATCCCTGATGTTATTATAGAATTCAAACCCTGTAAAAGCAAATCAAATCTGAAAAGTGAGCGTGGGGCATATGAAAATTACCTTTATCGGAGCAGCTCATCAGGTGACCGGCAGCCGGACGCTGGTTGAATGGAATCCAGGGCGCTATTTTTTAGTGGATGACGGCCTTGAGCAGGGCGAAAACATTTATGAGCAGGCAGAAATACCTGTTCCGGCTTCGCTGATTGATTATGTCTTTATCACCCATGCACATATTGATCATACCGGAATGCTTCCCGTCCTGATTAAAGAGGGATTCCGGGGCTCCATATACGCAACCGAAGAAACGGTCAACCTGTGTTCTATTATGCTCGCCGACAGTGCGCATATTCAGGAAACGGATGCAGCAAACGAGACAAAGAAAAACCTGCGGGTGGGGAAGGAGGAAGTCCTTCCGTTATATACTTCTGAAGATGTTGCTGAAACGATGAATCATTTTATTCCGTGCGTTTATCATCAGCTGATCATGATCGACGAAGGACTGACCATCCGTTTTTCTGACGCCGGGCATTTGTTGGGTTCTTCTTTCATCGAATTTTACCTGACGGAGAACGGAATCACCAAAAAACTGATCTGCAGCGGTGACGTCGGAAATATCAACCAGCCCATTATCCGGGATCCGGAACCGCTTCCGGACTGCGATTATCTTCTGATTGAATCTACCTACGGAACGAGAAATCACGATGTGGCGTCAGAACCAATTCCTGTGCTGGTCGATATTCTCCGGAAAACCTTTGCTAAGGGCGGAACCGTTCTGATTCCTTCCTTTGCTGTCGGCCGGACACAGGAATTGCTCTACTTCTTCCGCGAAATCAAGCAGAATCATCTGTTACCGGAATACCAGGACTTTCCTGTTTACGTCGACAGTCCGCTGGCCAACGAAGCAACCGCCATTTTCCTTCAATGCTCATCTGAATGCCTTGACCAGGACGCACTGGAAATCATGAAGAAAGGCAGCAATCCAATCTGGTTTGAAGGACTGCATACAACCGTCTCATCAGATGAATCCAAAGCCCTGAATACAAACACGCTGCCGAAGGTGATTATCGCATCGGGCGGCATGTGTGAAGGCGGAAGAATACGCCATCATCTGAAGCATAACCTATGGAACAAAAACAACACGGTCCTTTTCGCGGGATACCAGGCTGTCGGCACACTTGGAAGAATCATCTATGACGGTGCTGCAAGCGTTAAAATATTCGGCGAGGAGATCGATGTCGGAGCAGATATTCAGTTGCTTCAGGGAATTTCTGGGCACGCGGACCGAAAAGGACTTCTGAACTGGGTGAAATCCGCCGAAAACAAACCAAAGTTTGTTTTTGTTGATCACGGGGATGACGAATCCTGCATGGGTTTCTCCGACGCCCTCCGGGACACTTATGGGCTCGAGGCCATGGCACCATATTCCGGCTCCGAATATGATCTGCTGAAAGGGGAGTGGATCCGGCTTACAGATCCTATTCCGAAAAAGCAGAATATATCACTCCAGTCTGCCAGTAGTTCTGCTCCTGCGAAAAAGAAGAATACTGTATATCAGGAATTGCTGGACGCTATGAAAAAACTGAATGATTATACAGCTTCCATGAAAGAAGCATCCAACAATGATATTCGTCATCTGACAGAACAAATACGAAAACTGATGGATTAATCCGGTTTAAACTCAGGATCGCCTGGCAAATGGACATGTTCGGCAGCCATTCTGCGCCGGGCATCTGTCATATCCGCATAGTGTTTTCTGGTTGTATCAACGGAAGAGTGTCCCAGCACATCTGCTACCAGATAAATGTCCCCGGTCTCATTATACAGGTTGGTCGCATAGGTACTTCTCAGCTTATGCGGGCTGATCTTTGCCTTCAAAGGAGCTGCAACGGCCGCATATTTTTTTACGAGGTTCTGAACAGCCCGTTGCGTAATTCTTTTTTTCTGCAGGCTGAGAAACAGCGCGTTTTCGGAACCGGGAAGCGCCTCCGTATTCTTTCTTTCTTCCATATATTCCGCCAGCGCGTCGGCCACTTCCGGAGAAAAATAGAGAACTACCTGATTTCCTCCTTTGCGGGTCACAATGAATGCGTTATTTTCAAAATCGACGTCCTGGAGATTCATTCCAACGCATTCGCTGACACGTATTCCGGTTCCAAGGAACAGGGAAAGCAGCGCAAAATCCCTTTTTGCCGTAACCTTCTGGTATTTTTGCTGTCCTTTGGACATATTCTCACCGGATTGAGCAGTATCCAGAATACGTACCAGCTCACTTTTGGAAAGCCTGATAATCGGTTTTTCATGGATCTTGGGGAGGGGAACCAGTTCCGTGACATTGGAGGAAATCCGCTGATTCCTGAAAAGAAAATCATAGAAGGACCGAATGGAGCACAGTTTTCGTTTGATCGATAATTCGTGATTTACATATGCTTTGTTAGGTACCGAACAATCATCCGTTTTCAAATAGTAGGTCAGATATTCCGTATAGGCGATCAGATCGCTTTGTGTCAGTTTCCCCAGGTCCTGATCATCCATCATCCGGAGCATTTTATCTGAGAAGGCAACACGTTCTTTCTGTAAAAAAATGAAGAATGTACGCAGATCAATCGCATAAGCAAGCCGGGTTAGCGTACTGGTCGTTACAGCAATCGAGCGAATAAAATCAGAACAGGCAGGCGGAAGATCACGGAGAATCTCCCGGATCTGCAGAATCCTTTTTGCGTCCGTTTCTTCCCGGTATTGATTTACTGGAAAAGCCATGGTCTGACCGCCTCCGACTTTCTTCTATCACATATACTGGTTATTTATCTCAACTATTCGTAAAACTATGGTTTAGCGAATAGTTGTAAGTATTATAACCCTCCTCCATGGACCTGTCAACAATTCAAATACACATCTTGTATTATACGGTTTTGTTGACCTTCGTATGCTTTATTATAATATTTAGCCTATATGCCGAAAAGGACCGGATCCTTCCATTACCTCCCCCGATCCATCAAAAAAATCAACGTGATGTTTTGCCTTGTTCCTGATCCACGTATATCACAAAAGAAAAGGCGGCTGGATAAATCCCAATGTCATTTAGATAATGACATTGGGCAAAAAGACACAGGAGACTGACTATCAGAGAAATGGTAGTCAGTTCTTCTTTTTTAGAGGGCAGACAGCAATATAGGCATACGAAACAAACAGATGATTTCATCTGTTGCAAAACCGTGTATAATATAGTTGTTAGGCTACTCTGTAGAGGAAGCTTACTGCAGCCTGGGGTTTGACTTTGCGAGGGTCTGTTCGTCCAGGTCTGACAGGGAGGAGCTCCCGACTGATGAGGGATTCCACATCAGGAGGGGCTCCTTTTCGTATGGAAAGGAAGAAACGGCAAATGTGAATTGCGCGGGTAAAGTTCAATTGATAACAATGTTTTCGTATCCGATTGCTTTGGCGCATAATGGTTTTTGTAGTGATTGCTTCGCAGAAGTTGTAGAGAATCAAACGAGCCCATATTTCCTGCCTGATATAATCTGGCTTTTTCGAATGAAAATGAGTTAATCCTATGGAATACTTCAATTCCCGAAAGGATGTTTCAATACCCCATCGCATATGATAGAGCGCTTTTATATCTTCGGGAGAGAATTCTTCTAGCGGAAGATTTGTGATTATACATTCATAAGAATCGTCAGCGATTGGAAAACGAACGATTCGCATCTTTATTTCATAAAACCAATTGATGTGTAAGTCTACAAAGTCAAACGGTGTGTCTTTCATTATGATTCGATATTTCTCTTTGTTGGCCTTTACCTCATTAATCTGCTTCTTTGTCAGCGTGATGGAAACAGAAGTATCGAAGGATTCCCGATCGTCTGGCAAATGATTTTTCAGTGATGAAACAATTCCATTGCTGGTAATATCCTTGGCGCGAATCAAGTA